>PJTY01000106.1_pt1 | contig 66562 bp, 58 predicted proteins | sample 1512121 | NCBI WGS metagenome assembly PJTY01 (sample SAMN08177680, study PRJNA422409) | Soil metagenome, whole genome shotgun sequencing project. | isolation source: Soil enriched (2) on filter paper: alkali lignin treatment | place: USA: Madison | collected 2015-01-15 | reverse complement strand
TGTCCTCTGCTTATTTTTTTCAGACAACACTTCCCTGTTCAGGAGAAGCTCCTGAAATTTAAAATTTTCGTTAATTTGTATTAGCCCTAATTTAGAGCTACGTTCTCAAAAGAATAAAACGACCCACATTATTTCTTTCCTGAACAATATGGGTCGTTTCTGTTATGCAATCCCGTGTATTTCTTTCCAGTTACCTGGATGTACGACGTAACCAAATAATGCATGACCACCATAAATTAAGTCAGTTCCCTCAGGAATCCATAACATTTGTCCAGGGCGAACCTCATATTTTTGACCATTTGCGGTGAGTTCAAAACACCCTTCAATAACGAAAATAACTTCGTCATAAAGTAATTTCCAGCTAACTTCAGCCCCTTCCCAGCGTGCAAATCCGATTCCCATATTCGGTGAAACATCTGCACCTAATGCTCTAGCAACATACGCCATCCCATCAGGAGTTTCACCTCGCAGGTTAAAAATCAATTGTTTACTATCAACTAAACGAACTTCACTCATTATCTTTTACCTTACAATTCACTACGACTACGCCATTTTTCAAATCGAATACGGGTCTTCACGCCTAGACCTAAAAATGGTTCAGGTGGATTTAAACTTGGCATACCTGTCACAAATTGGATATCACTTAGCGCTTGAGAATCTGCACCTACAACCAAATCAGCTAAAAGTGTTCCTGAAATTGTTCCCCAAGCTGCTCCAACACCATTGTCACAAGCACTGGCATAAATACCATCTTCTAATTCACCAAAGAAATTCGTGAAGTTTCGAGAAATCGCGTAAACACCGCCCCAAGTATGCGTAAAGGGCACATCAGCTAACTCTGGATAACGAGCTAAAAAGGCTTTACGATGATCAGCCTGTATCCAGTGACGATTATCATCATTTACATTGGCGCCGTATTTCGGCACATGCTTATAAGTGTTGCGGATTAAAATACGGCGATCTGCTGTCATACGTAATGTGGTTCCAGCATGATCTGCTGGTGTTAGTCCCCAATCTAACTCACCAAGATAAATATTCATTTCTTGGTCTGTCAGAGGGCGTGTCCAACTCGCAAAGGTCATGACGGGTAATAAGCGATTTTTCAAATATCCAAATTCACGCGTGAAAATACTTGTTGCTAGAAGTACTTTTGGCGTGGTGATCAGGCCATGATCACCTTCTAATACCCATTGATTATTATTTCTTTTCAAATCACGGATTGGTGATTGCTCTAATAATTCAACATTAGCCGGTAGATTATCTCCCATACCTCTTACTAACGCAGCCGGTTGCATTAAGTAAGAACCTGGGGTAAAAATTGCACGACTATAAAAATCTGTCCCTAATACTTTTTTCAGCTCGGCTTTTTCAACCCAACGATAGGGTTCACCTAAATCTTTCATCAAATGTTCAAAATGATTGAGATGAGCTTCACCTCTTTCACCCACCGCACCTTGATATTTACCTGCTGCCGACCACTGACAATCAATATTATGGCGCTCGACTAAACCTTGTAATTGTGCAATTGCAGATCGGTTTAGACTTAACAGCTTTTGTTTATGCGAAGGATCTGGATGTGATAATGCAAATTTATGCGGTAAATCAATTACAAACCCTGAATTACGACCTGAGGCACCTTCAGCCACACGCTGCGCATCCACTAAAATAATACGGGCATTCGGCTTGAGTTCAGCTAATCTTCGAGCTGCTGCTAATCCTGCAAAGCCTGCTCCGATAATGGCATAGTCAGCTTTTTGTGGACCGATTAACTTTTTAGCTGGACCTGCTGGAGGCAATGCCGCATACCAACCACAGGTATTATCATCATTTGGTAAAGCAATCATGTTGTTATTCCTTTAACTTAAACTGTGGACGAACACGAATCTAGTTTCTCTAACCATTCACTACGGTGGTGTTGTAATTGACGGCCGAGTAAGGCAAAGCCTGTTAACTTGCCTTGTTCATTGTAGAAACCAGCAGCTAACTCCCCATCATGATGTTCCACTTTCCACTCCCCTGTTCCCATCGCAGGTAAAACAGAAAGAGGTAAAATTGGTGTTTTTACTAAAACAGGTGTTGATTTCAAATCTGCAGCAGTGGACTGACCCAAAAGGTTATTCACCAAAGCTGGTAATGCTTGAGTGATTGGATTGATATAAGGTGCCCACTGACCATTCACTTCCGCACAATCCCCTAAAGCAAAAATCGCAGGATCGCTACTGCGGTGATCTAATCCCGTACAGATTCCGCGTGCTGTTTCTAGACCAGCGGCTTGAGCAAGTGCAATATTTGGTCTTAAACCGACTGCACTTAATACCAAATCAGTTTCAACGGTTTGACCATCTTGGAGAGTTAATTGGTAACGTCCCTTAGCTGATTGAATAGAACGGATACTATTTTGTAATTTCCACTCTACACCTAACTCACTTAGCGCATTTTGTAGCGCATGGCCTAAAGGTTCTGGAATAAGACGTTCCATCGCCCATTTACCTAGCCCAACAACGGTAACTTTGACGCCATGTGCAGCTAAATCATTAGCGAACTCACAACCAATGAGACCATCCCCAAGAATGGTGACATGTTGTTTATCTGATAATTGCTGACGGAAACGGCGATAATCCGCTAGATCATTTACGCTTAATGTTGCTATAGAATCACCATCAATAGGAATTACAACTGGTGTTGCCCCAGTAGCAAGTACGAGTCTACCGTAAGGATAATCACCAATTGTGGTTTGAAGCTTTTTATTAGCCCGATCAATATGAGTCACTTTTGTATGTGGATAAACACGAATATTTAAGCGTTGTTCCCAACTAAGAGCGGTCTCACGGACTAAACTATCGCCGTCTTTACCTAATGCTAAAGCATTAGATAAAGCTGGTTTGCTATATAAGGCACCATCATCAGCAGTAAATACGGTAATAGACAAGTCCGGAGATTGTGCACGTAAAGTTGAAGCCACTTGATAGCCGGCATGACCGCTACCAATAATCACAACGGGTTCAATCACTGCAGCTGCTGCCACTTGAGGAATTTCGTCCTCTTCAACATCTGTGATATCGAGCATTTCAAAATCAGCTTTACCCACTTGACACTCTGGACACATCCAATCATCAGGGATATCTTCCCATTTTGTACCAGGTGCTATCCCATCATCAGGCCAGCCTTTAGCTTCATCATAGATCCAGCCACAGACAATACATAACCACTTTCTCATCTTGTCTATTTCCTTATTTCTTACAAATTACACGCTATGTTTCAAACGGATACCGATATTGCGAGTTTGAACATAACTGTAGATGGCTTCCTGCCCTTTTTCGCGACCAAAACCTGATAGACCCACACCACCAAATGGTGTTTCAATACCACCCGCAAACCATTCGTTAATAAAGACTTGGCCTGCAATAAGACGATTTGCTACTCGAAGTGTTTGATTCAGATTTTCGCCAAATACACCTGCAACAAGTCCAAAGTCGGTACCATTTGCGATTGCAACTGCTTGGTCTTCATCATCAAAAGGCATGATCACCATGACAGGACCAAAAACTTCTTCTTGAGCAATCGACATGTCATCTTTTGCTTCAATAATCGTTGGCAGGACGAAGTAACCTTCTAGATCTGCTGCTTTACCGCCTGTTAGAACTTTTGCACCTTCTTCACGCGCCTTATCAATCATGGCAAGAATTTGTTGCTGCTGATCTTTAGAGACAACAGGTGTAAGTTCCGCATTACTTTCGCCAATACCCACCGTCAGGCTTTCTGCCAGATTAACAACAGCAGCCTTAACTTCTTCATAACGACTACGATGTACTAATAACCGAGACATCGCTGAGCAGACTTGCCCTGAGTTATAAAAAATTCCAACTTTAACGCTACGTAGTAACTGCTCTATATCAACATCTGCAAAAGCGATTGCAGCAGACTTACCACCTAACTCCATTACAGAAGGTGTCGCACGTTCAGCCGCATCTTTTAAGATGCGTTGACCTGTAGGTACTGAGCCAGTAAATACAATCTGGTTCGTATCTTGGTGTTTAACTAGGTGGGTACCCACTTCTGACCCTTTACCACACAGCAAGTTCACTGCACCTTGTGGAAAACCAGCTTTCTCAATCGCTTTAATGAGTAAAACCATTCCTAAAGGAGAAACTTCAGGGGACTTGATTACGACCGCATTGCCGGCTGCTAAAGCAGGTGCTAACGAGCGTGCACAGATCGAAACAGGAAAGTTCCACGGTACGATTTGAACTGATACACCCATTGGAATATATGAGGTGAAATCGACATAATCTTTACCTAAAGGTACCGAGATTCCTTCAATTTTATCTGCCATACCCGCGTAATATTCAAAATAGCGAGCAGCCTCATCAAATTCTTCACGTGCCGTATCGACATTTTTACCGTTTTCACGGCAAAGAATTAATGCGCCTTCGTCAGCAATTTCACGGATCGCTTGTGCAGCTTTTAACATCCACGTTGTACGTTGTGCAGGACGTACATCAGTTAATGCACCGCTATTCACACAACGTCGAGCTGCAGCCATTGCCGCATCGGCATCTTCAATACTTGCACGAGCTACTGTTGCAAAAGTTTTATCAGTTGCTGGATTGATTACTTCCAATTGGCGAGAAGCATCTCGCCATTGGCCATCAACATAGTTGAGGTAATGTTGCATATTAAGCCTCCAATGCTTTTTTAGCTTGGGTTGCTAACCATTTTTGGAAGAAGTGTGTTGGTAAATCCATTTCAGGAGAGAAAACACCACCACCAAAACCTGGTGAATGACGACCTTTTTGCATGGTTTCAACCGCAAAGACATCTTCAGCAAATACAACTTTCCATGATTCTAAAGTTGCTTCACGACATGCATCATATTTAGGATCTAATGATTCATCACCAACATAATACAAACGTAATTTTTCAATGGTTTGTTCTGGAGCAATTGGATCAATCATCATTGCAAATGCATGATCAGCTTGAATACCTAACAATACGTTCGGGAAAACAGCAACATATTCAGCATGACGAAGTTGATCTTCTGGCCAGCTTGGGAATTTTGGTAAATGCGTACCCGCTGTCGCTGACAAGTTATATTTATAACTACCCTGACCAGCAAAACGATCTTCGAACATGATGTTGTAATGATCTTCAAGTTTTGAATACGTATTTAACGCTGGGTGTACCCAAGGTAAGTGATAAGCTTCACAATAATTTTCAACCGTAAGTTTCCAGTTACTTTTTACTGGTAACTCAAAAGTTGAACCTATTTTGCTACTGCGAATAAGCTCTAAATCGTTTTCGCCGAGGAAAGGTTTCCAACGTTCAACCAATGGACGGATATGGTCTTCAAATGTTGGGGCATCGCCAGAGATGTTTACGAAAATCATATCCATCCAGATCGCTGAACGAAGTGCTTTTAAACCATGTTTTTCACATTTAAAGCGCTCATCTTTATGTTGATTAATACCGCCAACATGAGGAGTACCTTTTAAGTTACCGTTTAGGTCATAACTCCACGAGTGATATTGACAACGAATCACACCTTCAATCATGCCTTCTTGTTGCACCAAAATCATACCGCGATGGCTACAAACATTATGGAAAACTTGGATTTCCCCTTCTTTGTTGCGCATCATGACCAAAGGCATGCCCATGAAATTAACAGGCTTTACATAGCTCTTTTTTGGTAAGTCAGAAGCAAAACCGACACATACCCAAGTTTTGCTTAAAATATTGTCGCGTTCAAAATTAAAATATTCATGACTGGTGTATGCTAAATGAGGCATACCATTTGATTCAGTAATAGGATTCAAAACATTATCGACTTGCTGACCCGTAATTAATTGCTGGCTAACTCGACTATTCATCTGATGATCTCCATATATTTAAAACTAACGCAGAACTCCCTGCGTTGAGATGATTTGCACACTCTGCTATTTCTTTAGAGATTGTGTTAAATATCGAATCGACCGACAAACGACTTTTTAGCTAGGCATATATGAGTTTTTCTCATACGTAAAAAACAAATTTAATCACTACAATTTTTTAAAAAATAATTACTACTCATGACTAAAACTCACTAGTCGGTGAGAATAAATCAGTTGAGCAATCTTCTCCCACCTCACTACCCTGTATTATTAGAATTAAGCAGCTAATCGTTTTTTAGCTGTTGGAAACGCATCCAAGGAGTAGTTATGCGTACAACAACAGGAGTCATGAAAGGGCTTAATCCGACTGTTACTATTGTCTCGAAGTTATTACTCTTCATTTTTATCGCTTTTTGCATTTTTAAGGAAAAACAGGCAGGTGAATATTTTCAGCTGATATCAAGTGCCTTATTACAAAATGCAAAATGGTACCTTCTACTTTTAGCAACTTTCTTATTAGGATTTATCATCTATTTATGTATGAGCCGATATGGCCATATTCGTTTAGGAAAGGATGACGAAAAACCTGAGTATAGTAATATTGCCTGGATCTGCATGCTCTTTTCATGTGGGATGGGTATTGGCCTGATGTTTTGGTCAGTAGCAGAACCAATCAGCCACTATGCAAGTAATCCATTTACCAAAGATCTTTCAGATGAATCTGCTAGAATGGCAATGCAACTGACATTCTTCCATTGGGGTTTACATCCTTGGGGTTTATTCTGTTTAGTTGCAGTTGCTCTTGGATACTTTGCGTATCGTAAAAACTTACCTTTTGCGATGCGTTCAATCCTTTATCCACTTATCGGTAATAAAATTTACGGTCCAATTGGTAATATTGTCGACATCATCACCATTGTCATCACTGCATTTGGTATTTCTCAATCGTTAAGTATGGGGATACTTGAACTCAATACTGGTCTTAATCATACATTTGGCATTAGTGTAGATGTCAAAATTCAGCTTGTAATGGTTGTTATTCTTTGTGCTTTAGCAACAATTTCTCTATTGTCGGCAATTAGTAAAGGTTTCAAAATCATTGCAGAAGGCAATATGGTTATTTCTTACCTATTGGTTTTTATCATTATTTTTATTGGCTCAACTCATTATATTTTGAATACATTTTTTGAAGGAATAGGTGATTATTTACAGAATATTGTTGGAATGAGCCTATGGAGTGACGCACAGAAAGATTCAGGCTGGCAAAACTGGTGGACAGCATACTATTGGCCCTGGTGGATGACTTGGGCACCTTTTGTTGGTCTTTTTATTGCTCGAATTTCTAGAGGCCGCACGATTCGTGAAGTTATTCTAGGCTCGCTTGCCGCACCCACACTTCTGACTTTTCTCTGGATTGCTGCATTCGGGGGTGCTGCACTCAAAATTGAAAAAGCAAATCATCAACCAGTTGCCCAAGAAGTTGTTGTGACCTCTTCTCAGGTAACCCCTCCTCCAGTAGCTCCCGTTCATGAAATGACTATTGCAGAGGCGACTAAAAAAGAACCGGCAAGAGCTGTATTTGTATTTTTTGACCATCTTGCTTCTAGTCATAATACAAAAGTATTTTTAAGTGCTCTGCTCTGTCTATTACTAGCAATTCATGTCATTACGTTAGTCAACTCGGGCACACTTGTTCTCTGCTTTTTGGACTCTAATGGTGCTACTAATCCATCTGTAGCTATCAGGCTCATATGGAGCATTATTATTCCGTTAATAGGTGGAGGGTTACTCTTAACAGGAGGACTATCGGCTATTCAAACAGCTTGCGTCATTGCTGGTTTCCCGATATCAATTCTTTTAGGAATTACCTGTATTTCACTAATTAAAAGCTTAAGGGAAGATCCATTAGCTTGGGTCATGATGCCAGAACATATTCGTCCTGATTCATGCAAAAGTGAGCAAAAATCTGTTGAAAAATCTAAAGAGAAAAGTTTAACGGAAACAGATAATCAATTTGTTACTGAAACTTAAAATCTGTTTTTAAAAAATAGGGATGATTAAATCCCTATTTTTATTAATTATTTGAGTTAATCAATAATTAATTCTGCCTCATTAAAAATAAAACAACCTATGACAAAAACTCAGTCATTAGTGAGAATAAATCGGTTGAGGCAAGTTCGCACTCCTCATTAATCTGTATATACAAATTCAACAGCTAAAGGTTTAGCTGCTTGTAGCGCATCCAAGGAGGAGTTATGCGTACAACAACAAAAGCCCTACAAGGGCTTAATCCAACCGTTACCATTATTTCTAAAGTATTGCTCTTTATCTTTATCGCTTTTTGTATTTTTAAAGAAAAGCAAGCAGGTGAATATTTCCAGTTAATTTCAAACGTACTTTTACAGAATGCAAAATGGTATCTCCTACTTCTAGCTACTGCGTTACTCGCTTTTCTTATTTATTTATGTATGAGTCGTTATGGTCATATACGCTTAGGAAAAGATAACGAGAAGCCCGAATATAGCAATATCGCATGGATCTGTATGCTCTTCTCTTGCGGAATGGGTATCGGTCTTATGTTTTGGTCTGTAGCAGAGCCAATTAGTCATTATGCAAGCAATCCTTTTACAAAAGGTCTTTCAGATGAATCTGCTCGTATGGCAATGCAATTGACTTTCTTCCACTGGGGATTACACCCATGGGGACTATTTTGTTTATCAGCTGTAGCATTAGGGTATTTCGCTTACCGTAAAGATTTACCATTAGCTTGCCGCTCTATCTTACATCCCTTTATTGGCGATAAGATTTATGGGCCAATTGGCAACTTTGTAGATATCATTACTATTGTAATTACTGCTTTTGGAGTCTCCCAAGCAGTAAGTATGGGAATTTTAGAACTTAATGTGGGTTTAAATCACAGTTTTGGAATTAATATCGACGTTAAAATCCAATTAGTTTTAGTCCTTGTTTTAGGAGTCTTAGCAACTCTTTCTTTATTATCTGCAATCAGCAAAGGATTTAAATTTATTGCTGAAGGAAATATGGTTTTATCTTATCTCTTAGTCATTGCTGTTATCTTGATCGGCTCATCTCGATATATCTTTAATACATTCTTTGAAGGCCTAGGTGATTATTTCCAAAATATTGTAGGTATGAGCTTGTGGAGTGATGCACAAAAAGATTCAGGTTGGCAAAGTGGATGGACAGCATACTATTGGCCATGGTGGATGACTTGGGGTCCTTTTGTAGGTTTATTTATTGCCCGTATTTCTCGTGGCCGTACTATACGCGAAGTGATTCTAGGTTCTCTTGCCGCTCCAACATTACTTACCTTTATTTGGATTGCTGCTTTTGGTGGCGCTGCACTCAAAATTGAAAAAGCAAATCATCAACCTGTTGCTCAAGAATTAGTTGTTACTACAACACAGTCCACTACTCTTGTAGAAAAAACGACTAAACATGAGATGACGATTGCTGAAGCAACTAAAGAAGATCCTGCACGTGCGGTATTTGTATTTTTCGACCATATCTCAACCAATCATACGACTACCCTGTTTCTTAGTGCGTTACTGTGTTTATTGCTCTCTATCCACATTATTACTATCGCCAACTCTGGAGCTTTAGTTCTATGTTTCCTAGATACAAACGGTTCAACTAATCCCTCCGTAACTATTCGCTTAATTTGGGCCACAATTATTCCTTTAGTCAGTGGTGGATTGCTTTTAGCTGGTGGTCTATCAGCAATTAAAACTGCCTGTGTAATAGCTGGTTTCCCTATCTCTATCTTGCTTGGAATAATGTGTGTTTCTCTTATGAAGAGTTTACGGCGTGATCCTCAGGCTTGGGTCATGATGCCAGAACATATTCGTCCTGATTTTTGTAAAACTGAAACTCAGAATAAGGATGAAAAAGTAGAACCAAAAGTTCCGCTCGTTACTGAAAATTAGAATCTAATTTAAAAAACTAGGGATGAGTTCATTCCTACTTTTAATTTAAACCTCAATTTGGAGTTCATCCGTGTCACTTTTATTTCAACCCATTCAATTTGGTCGTCTAAAACTGGATAATCGAATTATCATTGCACCTATGTGCCAGTACTCTTCTGAAGATGGAGATTTAAGTTTTTGGCATGAACAACAATGGGCAAGTTATGCTTTATCAGGCGCGGGATTATGTATTATTGAAGCAACAGCAATAAGACCTGATGGGCGAATAAGCTATGCTGATTTAGGACTTTGGAGTGATAAACACTGTAAACAAATTAAAACTTTGTTATCTAAAATTAAAACTATATCTCCTGCCCCCTTTGCAATTCAATTAGCCCATGCAGGCCGCAAAGCCTCTTGCGATACACCTTGGGGAAATAAAAAAGGACAATATCATCCTGAAGAATCTAAAGGTTGGCAAACACTTGGTCCAAGTGAAATCCCATTCCAAAATTCAGAGAATCCTCCTATTGCACTTTCTATAAATGAAATTAAAGAATTAATTAGTGATTTTTCGATTGCAGCACAACGTTCAGTAGAAGCTGGTTTTGAGCTCATTGAGCTGCATGCAGCTCATGGTTATTTATTGCACCAATTCTTATCCCCACTTTCTAATCAGCGCAGTGATGAATATGGTGGAAGTTTTGAAAATAGAATTAAACTTACTTTAGAAGTGTTTGAAGCTGTAAAAAAAGTAATACCGGATAACTTTCCAATCGGTGTCAGAATTTCTGCTACAGATTGGGTACAAGAAGGTTGGGACCTTGAATCTAGTATTAAACTATCCAAAGCTCTAGAAAAATTGGGAGTAGCTTATATACATGTAAGCACAGGTGGTTTACATATTGATCAGAAAATCGAAGTATTTCCTGAATATCAAGTACCACATGCTTATGAAATTAAGAAAGCTGTTAACATTCCTGTTATTGCTGTAGGACTAATTACTGATGCTCAACAAGCTGAAAGAATCCTACAAGCTCAGCAAGCCGATGCTATAGGTATTGCTCGCGGTATTCTCTATGATCCAAGATGGCCTTGGCATGCCGCTGCGGAGTTAAATGAAACTATTGCAATTGCTCCACAATACTTTCGCTTTCAACCTCGTAGTTCAAATCATCTTTTTAAAGCTTATCCTAATAAAGCAGACTAGAAGACTTTTAGAGAATGGGAATTTATTCCATTCTCTAAAATTAATAATTTATACCTAATTCAAACCTTTTTGCCCAACTTGTCCTGGTAATTGATCTAGCAGCCAACTGCGGAAATGCTTAACACTAGAAGGAATCACTCCCCTATCTGCTGGTTCTAGCATACTGAAATTTGCTTGAGTACGAAGAACAGTTTCAACAGGTCTAACTAAAGCACCACTTTGTAAATAATCATCCACGAGGGAACCCCATGCCAAAGCCACCCCCTGACCATTAATTGCCGCCTGTAAAAGCATTGGATAGTTATTGATATTCACCCTATTTTTTGGTTTTACAATAGGATAATTTACTGCTTCAAACCACTCAGACCAAGTAATCCAATCCTTTTGTGCATCATCTAAGTATAATAAGGCTTTTCCAAAAATCTCTTCGGGAGAACTCTCTTCTTTAAATTGAGCAAGATAATTTGGACTACATACAGGAAAAACTTCTTCAGGAAATAAAGTAGTAACTCTCATTCCTGTCGGAGGGACACGGCAATAAAATAACGCCAAATCGAAGTCCATTTTGTGCAAATCTGAAATATTGTCTGTCGTTAAAATTCTTAAATCAATACCCTCATTATTCTGTTGAAAAGCAGCCACTTTCGGTAGTAACCAAAGAGCAGCCATAGCATTTGTAGTCGCCACAGTTATTTGATGCTCTCCTTGCCATTTCTTTATTTCAGCAGTAGCTTTGGCAACATCTAATAAAGCACTATAGATTGTTTGATAATACTGTAATCCTGTGGGAGTTAAAGAAATATTTCGATTGGCCCGAATAAATAACTCTTTACCTAAATATTCTTCCAACTGACGAATTTGACGACTGATCGCTCCTTGTGTGACATTTAATTCATCTGCGGCTTTTGTAAAACTGAGGTGGCGTGCAGCTGCCTCAAATACAATTAAGCTATTCATTGGCGGCAATGGCTTAATTTTCATGGACACTCCTAGTTTGCCCTAATTTCAACTTTAGACTTTACTCTCTACATCCTTATAGACATGTCGTTATCAACTTTCTTCGACAGAACTATAGCTTTCCACTTAATACTCTTATTTTTTTATAGAATAAAGTGAGAAAAAGTATCGTTTGCATGAGTTTTTATCATGCTTTGATTAAAATAGCCTTAACTCTGTTAAATTATTATAATTCTTCTGAAAATTTTTAGATAAATTCATTGCTCTATTTTCGTCCCTCCTCATTTATAATTCAAAAATGATGTTTAATTTTCAAACTTTAAAATGCGAAATTTTTAGCAGAGATTTTGTCATATAACATGATTTGAAAGCTCACCATAGGGCTCGACAACTTTGCCCTATTTCATATCAAGGATAAGTGACAATTCATTAAAATCTGATCATCAATATTGCTTTCCTTTAGGTAATGCTTTTTTGCATTCCATATTAGTTAGTGCCATTTTTCCTGCCCGCTCATTTTAAATCTTGGGGTTAAATTGTCCCACTTCTGATCCTTAAAAAGTAACAATAAGATCAAATCATGCCATATGATATTGAAGCAACAGGTAAATAAAAAAGCCCTTAAACATTGAGTTTAAAGGCTTTTTTACATTCAGTCGAACATCTCTGAATTGAATTTTGGTGGAGATGGCGGGAGTTGAACCCGCGTCCGCCAGCATTACGCTCGAGAATACTACATGCTTAGATATCGTCTATTGTTTTAACGCTAAGCGACCCGACGAACAGGGTACTCAGCGCGATCCTCTAGATTTGGTATAGTGTCCCGAGGCTCAACACTATACGGACTTGTGTGCGTGCGCTTCAGTCGGGTTCACTGACCACAAGTATTCAGTGAAGCGGACAAGCTGCCCTTAGGCAGCTAGAGCGTATGATTCGTCGTTTGCGACTATTAAAATGCAAATTTTATTTACGAGAGAAAATGCGCTCTCGGCATGCATCTATGAGTTTCATCACCAGCGTCGAAGCCAGAAACATCCCCAAAGTACAGCGCAATCATAACATAGATCGTTAGAATTTAAATCTTAATTTCTAACCAATCAGCAAAATATACGCTTATTGCTGTATATGGCGACTACACGACATTTTTCAAGCTACAAATCAAAAAGCTGCCACAGGGCCAGCTTTTTTGAATTTGACCTATAGAGCGCCATTGCCTAATACAATGCCCTCACGGCGTGGATCGACACCACCTGCATATTTGCTTTGGTTATCAATATCCACTTTCATTATTGTTGCAATACCGCTGGTTTGAGCAGTATTGGAAATACCATGTCCTTTTGCTTTCAAAGCATCAATCAGTTCAAGTAAGGATAACTGGCTATTTGAACTGTCAATATTGGTATTCGGGCTGTTGGTCGCACCAAAATTCATCAAAGACGTGGCTTGTTGTGCATTCAGGTTCCAGTCCAATGCCCCCACCAGCGTTTTTACCACATATTGAATAATGGTGCCGCCACCCGGTGAACCGGTTGCCATATAAAAATCACCAGGTGCTGTTCCTTTAAACACCAGCGTTGGTGCCATGGTGCTGCGTGGACGCTTACCACCTTCCACCCGATTCGCCAATAATGCACCCGTCTGATCGACCGGATTGGCACTAAAATCGGTTAACTGGTTGGATAACAGGAAACCATCCACCATATGGAATGAACCCATACTCGATTCAACAGTGGAGGTCATCGACACCACATTGCCATAGGCATCGACAATGGTGAATTGAGTGGTGCCATGTTCAACAGTCTTATCTATCCCTGCATTTGAGTTGAATTGACCTGCTGGCGCCACGCCCATGCTTTGATCTGGATTGATCAATCCGGCACGTTGTTTCAGGTAATTTTTATCAATCAAACTGACGATACCCTTGGCTGGTAAAGCTACAAAATCAGTGTCTGCCACATATTTGTCGCGGTCTGCATAGGCCAGTCGCTCAGCTTCTGTGACCAGATGCACGCCCATGACATCCGGAATTCCACCTTCATTCTCTGGGTTTTTAGGCGGATATTTACTCATCTCGAAATTTTCTAAAATGCCCAGTGTTTGTGCAACTGCAATCCCCCCTGATGATGGCGGTGGCATGGTACACACATAGTACTGATCGCGGTAAGTGGTACAGATTGGCGTGCGTTTTTTGACTTTATAATCCGCTAAGTCCTGTAAGGTCATCAAACTTGGCGTGATTGGGGTACGGGCTGCATCATCCCCGATCGTTTGCCCCGCTTTAGCCACAATATTTTTCGCCATCGGCCCACTATACATGGCCTTTGCCCCCTGGCTTGCAAGTGCTTCCAGGGTTTTGGCATAGGCTTTATTGGTCATGGTCTCACCCACTTTTCGAGGGCTACCATCTGGATAAAAATAGGTTGCCACTGCATTGGCATCCAGTGCTAGATGGTCTGCATTGCTGGCAATTGCATCTGCCAGACGCCCAGGAATACGGAAGCCATGATCGGCAAGATCAATGGCCTGATCAAAAAGCCGATCCCATTTCAGTTTGCCATGCTCTTGTTGTGCCTGTTCCAGCAAGCGCATGACCCCAGGGACACCAATCGAACGGCCACTGCGACGGGCACTCGGCACCGGTGCGGGTGATGCAGGATCATGCAGATCCTGTCGAACCAGGTAATATTCATTGGCAGCAGCAGGTGCGGTTTCCCGTCCATCATAGGCGGTGACCGTTTTGCTTTCAGCATCGTAGTACATCATGAAACCACTGCCCGCAATGGTACTGGATTGCGGTTCTACCAAGCCCAATACCGCCTGTACCGCAACCGCAGCATCCACCGCACTGCCGCCCGCTTTCAAGACTTCACAGCCTGCCTTTACGGCCAATGGCGTGTTCGCCACCACCATATATTTATCGGCATATTTCACCGTATTATTTAACCGATAGCCTGATGCGCCTTCAGGCGCTGCGGGATCACCATTCTGATCCGAACCGACCACCACACTTGAGCCATCTTCTGCCCGTTTGCTACAGCTACTTGGGTCCTGATCAACGATCAGGTTGGGGGTTGAAGGATGGCCTGTATTTGGATCTGTGCCTGATTGATCTGATGAGGAATCATTCCCACATCCTTGTAATAAACCAACAGCCAATACGCTGCTCAACCAAAATGAATATCGATGATTCACGTGATAACTCCACTATATGTTTATGCCAATCCATGCAATTTTCATGCGGGCAACTTTGTTCTCAGGGATAAAACTTTTAATCTTTGCTCAAAATAAAATTTTAATAATATTGAATGATTTGGCGCTGACGTTCCTCTGCCAGCAATGCTCCTCCCTGTTTTGATTATGTCTTTTCATCATTTGCAGCTGAATTCTGGCATGCCTTGCCTGAATAAAAACAGGCAAAATCTATCAATTCTGGCTTAAGACACTATTTTTATACATAAAAAAAGCACCTCCTGCGAGATGCTTGTTTGGTTCAAAATTTTTAGTGGGTCGGCATGCCACCGCTATTGCCTTTCGGCTTTGGACTCATCCAGATCAAGGCACTGGCAAAGACAAATACAATTGCCAGTAGCATAAACACATGATTGGCTGACATGGTAATGGCTTCTTTATCCACCAGATTAGCAATCACGCCCAGTGTTGCATCGGGAGAAAATCCATTCTGCAGTAAACTGTTTTGCACTTCTTGCGGATGCAGATTATTGACCATTTCACTACGTGCCACTTTGGCATGATCATCCCAAATGGTGACTGCAATTGATGCGCCAATCGCACCAGCCATGGTTCTAAGGAAGTTCATCAAGCCTGCGGCAGATGCCATTTCTTGGGGCAATACCGAGCCCATCGCAATATTCGACAACGGAATAAAGAAGAATGGCACGGCAAAACCTTGCAGAATTTGCGGCCACGCCAAGGCCATAAAGTCAGCATCAGTGACCCAGAATGCCCGCATCAGAGTAACCACGCCGAGCAAGGCCAGCCCAAAGCTTGCCAATGCCCGCGGATCATATTTGGTCGACAGCTTCGCCACAATCGGTGACATGGTCAGACTACCAAAGCCCATCGTGGCGGTCAGATAACCCGCCCATGTGGCGGTATAGCCGAGATTGATCTGCAACCACTGGGGAATCAATACAATACTGCCAAAGAAGGAACCGAAACCAAAGGCCAGCGCCAGTACCGAAACCGCAAAACCCCGATGCCGGAACACATACAGATTGACCACAGGATGCTTTTCGGTCAGTTCCCAAATCATAAACACGATAAAACCAACAACGGCCACCAACGCCAGAATAATGATACTGGTATTGTTAAACCAGTCGCGCTCATGTCCGAGGTCCAGCATTAATTGCAGTGCACCAATCCACAGCACCAACAAACCTAGGCCAATCGTATCAATCCGCAATTTTTCGGTTTTGGTTTCAGCTACAGATAATAAGCGCACGGCGGCTAAGGCACAGACAATACCAACCGGAATATTGATAAAGAAAATCCAGTGCCAAGACAGATTATCACTGATCAAGCCCCCGAGGATCGGCCCGAGAATCGGTCCAATCACCGTGGTCATGGCCCAAAGACCCATCGCCTGTGCATGTTTTTCGGGAGGGAAAATTCGCATGAGCAGGGTTTGACTGAGCGGCATTAACGGGCCACCGCAGAGACCTTGTCCAATACGGAAAAACACCAGCATTTCCAGCGAGGTGGCTAAACCACACAGGAATGAAAAGATGGTAAAACCAATCAGCCCGAATATGAACACACGGACTGTCCCAAACCGCCCTGCAAGCCAGCCGGTTAAAGGCACACAAATCGCTTCGGCAACCGCATAAGAGGTAATTACCCAGGTCCCTTGGGAACTGGAAACCGCAAGGTTGCCGGTAATATGCGGGACTGACACGTTGGCAATGGTGGTATCCAGGACCACCATAAAATTTGAAAGGGCGATCACAAAAGCTGCGAGTAGTAAGCGCCCGCCACTGAGTTCTGCAAAAGGAGTTTGCGTTTTCATGGCTGATTACTTCGATGCGAGATCAATATCCGCTTGCATCGACAACCCGACGCGCAATGGATGTTGTGCAAGCTCTTTTGGATCAAGAGTAATACGTACCGGTAAGCGCTGTACCACTTTAATCCAGTTCCCTGTCGCATTTTGCGCTGGAATCAAGGCAAATGCGGCACCGGTTCCACCCGAGAAACCTTGCACCGTCCCGTGATACACCACATCATCGCCATACAGATCGGAACGTAGTGTAACCTTCTGGCCTTCTCTCACTTTCGCCAGCTGGCTTTCTTTAAAGTTGGCATCGACATAGAGTGCCGATAAAGGCACCACAGACATCATCACGGTGCCGGGTGCGACACGTTGCCCAATCTGAATATTGCGACGTGCGATTACCCCATCCACAGGTGCACGGATCACAGTACGTTCCAGATCCAGCGCAGCCTGCTCCACATGGGCTTTTGCCACCAGTACATCAGGTGTTGAGGCTTCATTTACCCCCTGAATCAAGGCCTCATTGGCAGCGAAAGTACTTTCAGCAGCTTTACGGCTAGAAGTAGCCTGCGCCAAACCGGCCTGAGCCAGATCCAGACTGGCTTTAGCCGTCGAAACTGCGCTTTGCGCCTTGCTTAATTCTTCTTTAGAAATCGCACCTGTTGCAGCCAGCTCATTACGGCGCTTGAGCTCCAATGCCGCACGATCATAATCTGCCTGCGCTTTGGTCACTTGCGCCTGTGCGCTGCTGATCTCGTCATTACGCACCACAACCTGAGAATTTAAAGAGCTACTATTTGCCTGAGTCTGCTTATATTGGCGTTGTGCTTTGGCCAGTTCGGCCTGCGCCTGTGCCAGTTGAATCTTGGCATCCCGCTCGTCTATGCGCACCAGCACATCGCCTTTTTTCACCTGTTGGGTGTCTTTTACCAAGACTTCAGAAACTTGCCCACTCACCATTGAGGTAATCTGTGCGGTTTCAGCACCCACATACGCATTATCGGTACTAACTGAATGATTAAAGAATAACGCCCAGATGCCATACAGAATTGCAGCAAGAATGAGAATGAGCGCGAAAAATCCAAGAAATTTTTTACGTTTTGCTTTCATTGCATCATCTGATGCCGAATCTGAAGCAACATCCTGTGAATTGGCTTGAGCGTCAGTCATAAGTTATTCCTGAAAATTAAAGAGATTTTTAACTTTTGGTTTAATCAGCCGATCAGTTTAATTTTGAAAACTTAACTGAATGTTAAAAACCAAAGTGCAACATAAGCGCAAAAATTATTTCGCATTTTAACGGCAAAAAATCATATGACGAGATTAAAAAAAATAACTGATGCGTTCAATTCTTATAAATTGATATTTTAATGACGATTAGAAACTTTAAGTTTGCTTATTGATTGATGAAGCGAACCATGCAATCTGGTAGATCACAGCATTTAACATACCTATAAAGCATAAAGATATATTCCCTACGGGCTTGCGTATTGAGCTAAATTTGTTCTAATAAACCAAGCTGGATCAGAGTTTCTGCTCATTTCCCGATTGCTGGCAATGAGCGTAAATGGCGTCATTTATGGAACAAAATGGCATTTTTCTTGCTGCTAAAACAATAAGCACTTCGCTAGGTGAAAGGACGATGACATCACTCAGCCAAAATATGGATCTTATCCATCATTCGCATCAAGCCGATTTTGCACAAAATGTAATGTCGATGATCTGTGGCGAACACCGTCTGGATACGCTGTGTCGGGAGACACTCGACTTTCATTATGATGGTATGCGGCTCCCGCATAAAAAAATGGCGATCGGGACCATCAGTTATGGTGCCAATGTCGCGATCAATATTTCCCACCTGAAAGCCTATAGCATCAGTCTGCCCTTTCATGGCAAGCAGACACTGAGTATTGGTGGCGCCAAATACCAATCCGATGCCCATACAGGGCTCATTGTTTCCAATCAGGATTTACAGGACTTGGTCATTCATCAGGATTGCCAAAAATTTCAGGTGGTGATTCCTGAACAGAGTCTGCATCAGGTCCTTGCAGAACTACTGAATAAACCGCTTGAGCAGGCCTTGGTGTTTAACCCTGAAATCTCGCTCGGCATGACCGGATTAATGCAAGCCTGGTGGCATAATATTGAAAATTTTCTACAACTCAAATCACATTATGCGGATTTTGCCGGCTTACCGATGTTTTCTGAAGACTATGAAAATTTTGTGATTAAAGCCCTGCTCCTGTCTCAGGAAAATAATTATTCGGCAGCCCTGCATGAACGCAGCAATCAGATGGAACCCGCCTATATCCGTAAAGTGAAGAATTTTATTGTGCAACATGCACGTGAATCCTTCGATGTCGAGAGTTTACAGCGCCTGGCAGGTGTCTCTAAATCCAAGCTTTATGCAGAGTTTCAGCAGCATTATGGTCTGAGTCCGATGGCCTATCTACGTAAATATCGCCTACAACAAATTTATAAAATATTAAGTAATGCCGCCAAGTGTCAAAAGATTTCCATTTCCAAACTCGCTTATGACTGGGGCTTTAATCATCTCAGCCGCTTCGCTCAAGAATATAAAGATGAATTTGGCGAAAAACCGAGTGAAACCCGAAATAAACATGAGTAAGCATTGTTAAATAAAAAGCCCAGTCAACGTACTGGGCTTTCTTGCCATTAACTGGTGCTTAACACAGGATTGGCTTTATTATTTTGATGCATCGCTTTCAAGCTCAGCGCGACAAAGGCAATAAAGGTCGGTAAGGCCAAAAGGTAGAAAATACCACCGAGGCTAATGTCATAGGTAAAGATATACGAACCGAAAAATGCCCCGAAAATTGCGCCAACTCGTCCAATCCCATGCATCCACGACACGCCGACTGCACGACATTGCGATGGATAAAATAAAGCAGCCAAAGGCAGTAGTGATGATTGTGCTCCTGTCAGCAATGCCCCGATCAGGAAAATACTGATGCCAAGCAACACGATACTGGAGCTGACAAAGCCTGCAACAATGAATAGCACAAATGCTGTCAGGTAGGCATATTTAATCACCTGAGTTGGATTGAGCTTATCCATATACCAGCCCATGATCACCGCACCAATTACACCCCCAAAAGGAAAAATGGAAGCAATCAGGCTAAATTGCTGGGTACTAAAGCCCGCTGTTTTTAGAATCGTCGGCATCCAGCTGGTCAGCAAATAGAATACTAACAGACTCATAAAACAGCATAGCCACAACATCACCGTTCCCCAGAGATATTTCGTTAGTACGGTTCTGACCGGGCTATCGCTATGATTGACATCAACTTGGGCTAATTCGATTTTGACCGTATCAGCAAAAGCATGACCCTGAACTTTTTCCAGAATGCTTTGGGCTTTATGTTGCTGATCTTTTTTAATCAGATACGGTACAGATTCTGGTAATTTCAAGATTAAAGCGACCACTAGAAATAAAGGAATAATCCCACCCAGAATCACCACCTTGGCCCAGCCCAGATTTTCCAGTAAATAGGCTGACAACACCCCGCCACAAGAAATACCCAACATAAATCCACAACCGGCAAGCCCTGTTAAAAAAGCTTTGCGTTTTGCAGGCATATATTCTGAAACAATGGTGCTGATATTCGGCATGGCTGCGCCTAAGCCCACACCGGTAATAAAACGGTAAAGCATCAGGTCTTGGGTAGATGAAGCAAATCCACACAGAATGGTAAATATAGAAAACAATAAAGTCGTGGATACAATCACGCCTTTACGTCCAAATTTATCCGCCAATGGCCCAGAAATGATTGCACCAATCGACATCCCCACCAGTGCCGCGCTCAGCACGGGCGCCAATTCAGGTTTACTGATGCCCCAGTCATCCAGCAAGGCAGGTGCAATAAAACCGATAATTCCGGTATCCAAACCATCACAGAAAAACACCAGAAAGCCCAAGGCAAACACCAGCCATTGCAAGGGCGATAGCCGATCCCGATTGATCACATGATTCACATCAATTGTCTTCATTTTTATTCCCTTAAAAGTCGATGTTTCAACGTATGCTCACGTTGAGATTTTTAATTTTTCAAACGGCTTATTTATCTTAACCAGGGGGATTTCCTCTCCCCCTGTTTTGCAGCAATCGTCTGGCAATGCAGCCGATCAATGACCAGCCGTATTGCTCTTTAAAAACTTTTCGCTATAGAGGCGATAGTTGTCTAAGGCTTGTCCATCCAGCCAGCCTTTAACAGCCTCAATCATCGGTGGCGGGCCACATAGGTACATGTCAAAGGGCTGTTCCGCCAGTTGCTCCCGGTCCAGATGCTCATGGATATAACCTGTTTTGCCTGCCCAAGTCTCCGAAGCTTGTGTGACAATAGGTTGATAATTGAAATTTGGTAAACGTTCCGCATAGCCTTGCAAACGGGATTGCTCGCATAAGTCGGTTGCCTGATTGACGCCGTAATACAGCTGAATAGCGGGTGCATTTGCCTGTTCCGCAATATTGTCCAGCATGCCTAAAAATGCCGATAAACCTGTTCCACCTGCAATAAACACCAATGGACGCTCAACCTCACGTAAATAGAAACTACCCAAAGGTGCTTCCATCAAAATGGTTTGACCGACTTGGCAACGTTCACGTAAATAATTGCTCATCACGCCATCCGGTAATAAGCGGATTAAAAACTGCAATTGATTGGTCTGATTCGGACGATTGGCAAAAGAATATGAACGCCAGTCATCCGTCTCGGGAATCTGCAACCGCGCATATTGGCCGGGTAAAAACTCGAGTTGCTTGGCAGATGCACTGGCATCAACATGCAAAATCGCGGTTGTCTCGGACACCAGTTCAACCTGGGTCACTTTCGTCGCAATTTTCTGTGTTTCGCCAGCGTTGCAGATTTCAGAATTGTGATCGAAATAGAATGCAGCATTGGATTTGACCCGCGTTTGGCAGGCCAGCATTTTGCGCTCTGCTAAGTCACGTTCACTTAACGCATCTTCATCCACATATTCCTGTTCATAAATGCCTGTTTCACACTGTCCCTGACAGGTCCCGCACACCCCTTCACGGCAATCCAAGGGTAAATTGATGCCCTGACGAATGGCTGCATTCAGCAACAACTCATTCTCTTGAACTGAAATAAAGAAGGTTTTTCCATCGGCAAAATTAAGTGCAACTGAATGTCCCATCATGATGCTCCCTTAAACATGATAAAAATCCAAGACCGAATCAATTTTGTCATTCAGCAAAATCGTGTGCTGACGACGGATACGGAATCCTTCAGCGGTTGGTCTTAACAGATAAGTGGCATGTCCATAGAAGCAACCTTCCAGCCCCTGACGGTTATATAAGGTGCTCCAACCGACTTTGGCTTCAACCAAGCCATCTGGCAGGCTTTTAACCTGTACATTTTGAATGCTGTGCTGGGTACGGGGTAAAGGTGTTGCTGAGGCCGCTTTTCCGGTACGGATACGGAATACGCGATCTTCCAGCCCCGAACGGTCTGCATAATAGATATAAGACAAGCCCTGATTTGGATCTTCGACATAACGATGATCATCAATCCATTGCGGAATGTGATACTCACTATCCTCATCATACAGTTCCAGATAGGCATCCCAGTCATAGCGATCACAGAGTTCAGACTTCTGATAAAGAAATTGTGAAACGGCAAAATGTAATTCAGCAGTCATGACTTATACCTCTTCCGTTGCTGTATCAAGTTGATAAGTAATATCCTGCATTTTTAAAGCCTTGCGATTTAAGCCATCCAGCATTAAACGTTGCCAATGACCATGCTGATTGACATATAAACCCTCATGCGTCAGTTCAAGGCCCGTAATCACAGGTCTGATTCCAAGATCCTGTGCATTTTGAGTCATGTCATAACACCAGTTATGATGACCACGAGAGATATCACTCCAGCGCTCCAGACGCGCCTGAAAACCTTTTTGCTGTTCTCGAAACTCCACCAGATCATCTGGCGTTCCTAAGCCTGAAACATTGAAAAAGTCTTCAAACTGACGAATACGGTTACGACGTGCTTCGGTTGACTCGCCTTTTACCGCTAGACATTGGCTAATCACTTCAGTTTTGTTCCATGCCACTGGACGGACAATGCGCAGCTGTGAACTGATCTGATCCATAAAGAATAAACTTGGATAAAGATTTAGGTTTCTGAGACGATGCATGGCCCATTCCGCACGCTTGGCACCATATTTTTCCAGCAGATAAGGCATCACCGTATCATAGCCAGGACGCACTGCCGGATTGGGCATGTCGCTGAATAAAACACTATGACCGTTTTTAAAACTGAACCAGCCATCATCAGTCTGGTTATCACCCGCCCCTAATTTGCTGTAATCCAAGGTATCCAGATCATCGCCTTTGGCTGCATTAACCTGTTGGCGATGCTGTACGGTGGAGACATAGTTATAGTGCACGGTACTGACGTGATAGCCATCCAGTCCATTTTCATTTTGCAACTTCCAGTTTCCTGCAAAGGTATAGGCCGACTTACCTTGCAGGACTTCCAACTCACCAGTCGGTGACTGCTCTACCATTAAGTCCAGAAAGACTTTGGCATCTCCCAAGAAGTCTTCGAGACTATCCGTAGCCTGTGTATCCAGACTGACAAAGACAAAACCGCGATAACTGGCAATTCGCCCCTGCTTGAGTCCACGGCTGGACTTATCAAAATCTTCACAATATTCGGCAGGCGCTTTGACTTTGACCAGACGGCCATCGGACTTGTAGCACCACGCATGGAAGGGACAGGTAAAAGTGGATTGATTACCTTTGGCCACACGGGTTAAGGTCGCCCCGCGATGCTCACAAGCATTGACCATGGCATGCAGTTGGCCTTGACCATCACGGCTAATGATTAACGGTTGGCGCCCGATTTGAACGGTTAGAAAATCATGATTATTGGGAATTTCACTTTCATGGCAGGCATATATCCAGACTTTTTCAAAAATAAATTCCATTTCCAAATCAAACAGTTCAGCTTCAGTGAACATCTCGCGCGCAATACGGAATACTCCATCTTTCGGGCGAAAGTCCAGACAGCCACTCACAAAGTCCTGCCATTCTGCAATATTACGTGTCGTCATTTTTATCTCCTCCAATCCATAAAAACCTTTTATTGATTGAAGCCTGATTTATGGCTGGACTCTATCCGCTTTTTCCAGATCTCTATCCAGTTTGTGAATCATTTTGACTCAATTCGCGATGCAAATATTCAGGCACAAAAAAAGCAGGCCTTAGGCCTGCTATAAAACAATCGGAATGGAGAATAAAATGCTTTTAAAATGAAATCAGCCTCTCAAGCGTGGCATAAAAGGCCTTCACCTCGTTCTATTTTAAGCATTAACCGATTAATAGGCATACGATGCGATTGCAGTGGCAATCGGCTTGTCCTCATCATTGACCATGGTCATGCGCATGGTGCAGCCTTTACGACCTAGACGTAAGGTCTCGGCACGGGCAATAAAATATTTACCACGGCCTGGCGCCAGATAATCGACCCGCATATCCACCGTGGCCAGACGGGATACTTTCTTGATGGTATCAGGCAAATCTTCGGGTGCGGCTCGACGATAAAGCTGCTCCATCGCTGCTACACCACCAATACTGTCCAGAATCGTGGCCGCCACACCGCCATGTAAAATTTGGAATGCCAGGTTCCCGATCAGTTCTGGCTGCATCTCCACATAGGCTTCAATCTGATCATCCACCACACGCATGACCATGCCACTGTATTTAAAAAATGGACAGGCATTAAATGCCTTACATAGCTGTTTCAAGACCACTTGGTGATCTGCCTTGGCACCTAACTGAATATTACCAGTCCAGTTTTTCTTTACATCATTCATACGCGGCCTACACTCAATGGAAAGAATAACTTTCCATTATTTTGCACAAATCTAAAAATATGGGGCTACAATAGCGGGGTTCGTAATTGAGCGATGTCGCTGAACTCTCCCTCAAGCGTGGCTGAATCCCTCAATTATTCCCCTAGTGTAATACTGAACATCGAGATTGTTATGACTTATACGTTCAATCGTCCAGCTTTTCCTGCGACTCGCATGCGCCGTATCCGTAAAAATGACCAACTTCGTGCCATGGTCAGCGAAACGCATTTAACGGCAGATCACTTGATTTATCCAGTGTTTGTATTACCGGGACAACAACAAACTCAAGACATTCCAAGCATGCCGAATGTGCAACGTCTATCGGCTGATTTACTGCTAAAGAAAGCAGAAACCCTGCTTGAACTCGGTGTCTCGAAACTTGCTTTATTCCCTGTGACGCCACAACAAGACAAAAGTTTAACAGCGGAAGCCGCTTGGGACGAAAATGGTTTAGTTCAAACCACCTGTCGTCTACTCAAAAAAGAATTACCAGAAATGGTGCTGATTACCGACGGTGCGCTTGACCCTTATACTACACACGGTCAAGACGGCATTATCGATGACACAGGTTATGTGTTAAATGATGAAACGGTTGAATGTCTGGTGAAACAGGCACTCAGTCATGCTGCAGCTGGGGCTGATGTGATTGCACCAAGTGACATGATGGATGGCCGTATCGGTGCGATTCGCCAAGCACTCGAGCAAAACGATTTTATCTATACCAACATCATGGCCTACTCAGCGAAATATGCCTCTAGCTTCTATGGTCCTTTCCGCGATGCGGTGGGTTCTGCCAGCAACCTGAAAGGCGGCAATAAATACAATTATCAAATGGATATTGGCAACCGTGCCGAAGCCTTACATGAAATCGCACTGGATCTGCAAGAAGGTGCAGATATGGTCATTGTTAAACCGGGCATGCCTTATCTGGATGTGGTACGTGAAGTCAAAGATACTTTTGGCGTACCAACTTTCCTGTATCAGGTCAGTGGTGAATATGCCATGCTTGCAGGTGCGATTCAGAATGGCTGGTTATCTGACAACGTAATTCTGGAATCCTTAATGTGCTGCCGTCGTGCCGGTGCTGATGGGATCTGGACCTATTTTGCAGAAGATGCAGCACGTAAATTAAAAGAGATGAGATAAATCTCCCCTAGCCCCTCTTTAATAAAGAGGGGAAATCTTTAAACTGGTTTAACTTTATCATGCATATTGCCATCATTGGTGCGGGTATTAGCGGCTTAATGTCAGCACTGGAATTCGCTGAACAAGGCTGCTCTGTCGATATTTTTGACCAACAACAAGCAGGTCAGGCCGCTTCATGGGCAGGTGGTGGTATTCTCTCCCCGATGTATCCATGGCGTTATGCGCCTGAAGTCAATCAACTGGCGCAATACGGCAAATCGCTGTACCAGACCTGGAATGAAAAGTTACTCCCCGTCACTGGCATTGATTTTCAAATCCACGATACCGGCATGCTGATCTTTGATCAGGAAGATTTCGAAACTGGCTTGAATTATGCCACTCGACATCAAGAACCGATGCAGCAATGCGAGTTGCTCAATCGCTCCAGACTCCAACAGATTAACCCCCATATTTCCCAACAATTTCAGCAAGCCATCTACTTCCCGCAACTCTCCAATGTTCGCAATCCACGTTTATTACAATCATTAATTTGCTACTTAAAGCAACATGCATTGGTGCGTTTTTTTGAACATTGTCCTGTTGAAAAATTAATGATTCAGAATAAGAAAGTGCTCGGAATTGAAACCGAAGATGGTCAAAAATTTATGGCAGATCAGGTGGTCATCAGTTCTGGTGCATGGAGTCAGCAATGGGCCAAACAACTGCAATGTCATGTTCCTGTGCAACCGGTCCAAGGACAGATGCTGTTATTTAAAACCCCTGAAAACTGGTTACCGACCATGTGCATGAATCGGGTGATGTACCTGATTCCACGTCAAGATGGACACATTGTGTGTGGTTCAAGCATGGCAGATACAGGCTTTAGCACTGCGGTAGATGAACAGACCCAACAGGATATTCTTGCTGCCTGCTTAGAGATGGTTCCTGAGTTAGCGCAATTCCCCATCGTAAAACGTTGGGCTGGATTGCGTCCAAGCTCACCACAAGGGATTCCCTATATTGGTGCCATGCCTGAACTGGAAAACCTTTGGGCTAATTTTGGACATTTCCGTAACGGCTTATGCATGGGTTCTGGCTCAGCACGACTGTTACGCCAAATGCTGTTGGGACAAGAGACCATTGTCGATCCCCAAGCCTATTCACCCTTGCGCTTAAAATAACAGAATTTAATGTCTTGTTAGAATTTCGGTTAAGGCTGTATTTAAATCAGGATATTGAAACTGGAAGCCCTGTTCCAGCAAAGCCTTGGGAACCACATACTGTCCATTGAGGATCAGTTGTGATTGCTCGCCCAACAGCAATGTAAACACACATTTGGGCAGGGTCATAAAAGGTTTGCGCTTTAAAATGTGGGCAGCCACTTGAGCAAACTGTTGTTGATTGACCTGAACAGGAGCAACCAGGTTATACACCTTTTGGCGATGATCCGATTGCAGCAGAAAAAGAATGGCATTCAGTACGTCCTGAATATGAATCCACACCACCGGTTGTTGTCCTGAAGCAATTTTCGCAACAGCATTTAATCGGATCGGCAACAGCATCTGCGGCAAAATTCCGCCCTGCCCGAAAACCACGCCTAAACGAATAATCTTGGTCTTTTGCCGGGTAAATTTTAAAGCCGTTTGCTCCCATCTCTGGCACAATTCAGACATAAAAATCGCCTGTGGTGGCGTATTTTCATCACAAACAAGCTTCCATTGCTGTTGAGGATCAATCCCGTAATAACCAATCGCAGAACCTGAAATAATGCATGTCGGAAAAATTTGCCGTTGTTCCAGCCATTGATACAGCTGCTCGGTCATTGCAACACGGCTGTGTATCAACTGCTGCTTACGGTGTTCCGTCCAGCGTTTTGCGCCAATATTTTCGCCCGCCAGATTAATCACATAATCAATGTGTTGTGTTTCAATTTGATCAAGATCAGTTACCCAACGCAGTGCTGAATGCGACGATACCCGATTGGGCTGGCGGCTCAGTGCAATGATCTGATAGTTCCGCTCTAACAAGAAAGGCAGCAAATACGAACCGATAAAGCCACTTGCACCTGTGATTAAAACCGTCTGTTTCTGCATTACACTCTCATCCTGCATGATATTGATCAGATCAATGTCTAAGTCTTAGCAGAATAAAAGTGAATAACAAGTAAACTTTCTTTAATTAGTGAAACATCTTTGTGGCCATTCTTTGTGCCTGCGGTCCATAAAACCAGTAAGTAATGAGAAATAAGGGCAAGGCAATCACAAACCACATGCCCAATACAGCAAGTAAAAATTGTGGCTGTTTTAAATAAAGCAGGAAATTCTGCCAGATTTCAGGATCTTTACGGGCGAATATGAAAAGGCCGAGTAACAGACCACATGCGTTGTACGCCCAAAAGATCAGACTAAAGCCAATGCTTAAGCGCTTTTTCTCTTGCGCAGTGGGTGCACGGCGCTGTTGCTTGAGAAATTTAAACAAAACAAAGATAATCGCAATCAGGTAAGGAATTGCAGTGAGTACCCCACCTAAGCTATTGGGTAGAATCGCAGCCAGCACACCGGCAATTAACGTCGAGGCCAAACAAATAATAAAAAACCAGAGATAATACAAACGCAATGAAATCATAAAGATAAACCTAATTAGACTGGCTTTAAGAAATAATTATAAATTTTTTTCACTTTTTTTTCATTTTTATGTCAACCAATCCTCAACCAGCAGCGTTATATAGGGTACAAGGTCGCAGCAACCGATTGGACATTGCACGGCATCCGCAATGTTTTCGGTGACCTTTCATTATGACTCTCCATCTTTAACAATGGTTGTGTTAGCAGCCATAACCATTGAAAAAGATTTTGACCGACGATTTATCATCACTCGAATCGTCGGTTTTTATTTGCCTGCGATTTGAGTTTGTTCAGGTATCGGCAACATACATGTTGATCAACTCACCATCATCTTCGGTGACCTTCGTTAAAAATGTCCAGCCACATTTTTCATAGAAATCATTTAAATCTGTCACCAGATACAACTTTTCAAATCCAGCATTTTTCATCTCTGTCCGAGCGAAATCTAATAGTTGTCTGGCAATATTTTGCTTTCGATAAGTCTCTTCAACAAATAAGGCACATAAATTTGGTGTCAGGTCTTTGCGGTCATGGAAGTCATTATCAATCACCCCTGCACCCGCAATAATGTGCTGCCTGTCATCCAGAATCACATACCATTGTGGAATTACTTGAGACTGTTTAATCGAGGTCTGCATGCTGTCACGGTATGCTTCAACAGGAATCTCCCATTTTTGCGCAAACCAATTGGCCGCCTGATCCAAAAGCTCAGGATGATCGGCTAACTTCATTATGTTCATCAAGGTTTAATCAATCTCCGCTATTTTAGTTAAACTCATAAAATTTATTTGAGTAATCAAATCAGAAAGGACAAGTTTACTCATTTACATAAAGGTTTAGCACGCTCATGCCAGTTCTGTCTAGAATGAATCAAGCACAATAAAGACCAAGGAATAGAATCATGAATACCGTTGTCTATTTTGAAATTCAGTCATCCAACCCTCAACGCGACGTCCATTTTTACCAGTCTGCATTTGGCTGGCATTTTGAAAAAGTGGAAGGTCTGCCGATTGAATATTATCGCATTGAAACAGAGGGAATTCACGGCGGCTTACTACAACGTCCAGTGGCGATTCCACCCACAGGATGCGGGACCAATGCCTTTACCTGCACCATAGAAGTCGAAAACTTTGATGAAACGGCAGCTAAAATTCTCAGCCTCGGCGGCATTGTGGCAATGGATAAATTCGCGATCCCGAATCGTTGCTGGCAGGGCTATTTTCTTGATCCTGACCATAATACCTTTGGTATTTGTGAGCTAGATGAAAATGCAGTATAAAATAAATTATTAATTTTTAATGAGAAATCATAATGCCTTTTCCAATTAAAAAGGAATATATTATAGCGGCGGAAAGGGAGTTACAGCTTATATTTCCTCAAGCATTCAAAAACAAAATGATTGAGGAAAATGGCGGTGAATTATTCATCGCAGATGATCATTGGCAAATCTTTCCTTTTTTTGATGTGTCCACTCCAAAAAGAAAAATACGTACATGTAATCATATTGTGAGAGAAACTAAGCTCGCAAGAACTTGGGATGGATTTCCAGATTCTGCAATTGCATTTGCTCAAAATGATTGTGGCGATTATTTAATTTTTCTTCCTGATCTTTTCAACTCCAATGTTTTATCAGAATCTGTCTATGTTTGGTTTCATGAAACTCATCAAGTCGAACAAATCACTGATCCATTATTTTAAAAATATTATTAATGCCCCTTAAACTGCGGCGGACGTTTTTCTAACATGGCACGGACACCTTCTTGTGCATCGTGTGATTCAAACAGCGGCATCAGATAACTGTTCATCTTTTCAAATGCCGCCGTCTGCCCCTGGGTTAGCGCATCGGTTGCAGAAGCTAATAAAGCCTGTATCGCAAGTGGTGCGGAGAGGCAAATCTCTTTGGCAATTTCAATAGCTCGCTGCAACTGTTGACCATTTTCCACAATCTCGGAAATCAGATTGAGTTGATCCGCCGTTTTCGCATCAAAATTTTTGCCGGTTAACAAATATGGCATGGCTTTTTGCCATCCCGCAGCCTGCACAAAGCGCACCGTTGCCCCACCAAATGGCATGATGCCACGTAGCACTTCAAGCTGACCAAAGACGGTATTCTCGCTGGCAATGACCACATCGGCATTTAGCATCAACTCAACTCCTGCGGTATAACAAATTCCCTGTACCGCCACCACCACGGGTTTGCTGCGATGCCGTCCAGCTGTTCCCCACGGGTTAATTTGTTCTTCGGCAAAGTTAAAAATACCTTCGGATATTTTTGGCTGTAACTCAACCAGATCCAAGCCCGCTGTAAAATGCTCGCCATGTGCAAAAATTACCGCACACCGAAGTTCAGGATCATGCTCATATTCGGTTAACGCCAGTGACAAATCCTGAATCATATGACTATCAAAGGCATTCCGTTTTTCCACACGGTCCAGCCCTATCAACATAATCTGATCTGTCACTTCACGGCTTACTTTACCTAAGCTCATCTCGATGCCTCATTTTTTATTGCATGACTTTACCTTCAAACTAGAGCAACGTTTAAAAATGATCAAGCGCGATCATGTACTACTTTTCTGCTCAGCAAGATTCTCCTTTCCGCTTAAATACGTGCTACCTTATTCTGGTTCAATTCTTTTTTTAGATTCATTTATGACTGTGCGTTTTTTTCATACTTCTGACTGGCATTTGGGGCAATTCTTTTATAATCATTCCCGCCATTATGAACATGAACAATTTCTGACATGGTTACTTGAGCAAATCAAACAGAAACAGCCGCATGCCTTGCTGATTGCAGGTGATATTTTTGATGTCATCAATCCGAGTTCTCAGGCACAAAAACAGCTCTACCAATTCCTTGCCGATGCGCATGAACTTGCACCGCATATGCAAACCCTCATGATTGCAGGCAATCACGATTCAGGCTACCGAATTGAACAGGTTGAGCCCTTATTGGCCAAATATAATGCCAAAACGGTTGGCGTGATTCGCTGGAAGGAAGATAAAACGCTGGATCTGGAACGTTTAATTCTGCCGATTTATGATGAGCAAAAACAGATTGTCGCGTGGTGTATTGCCTTGCCCTTCTTGCGTTCTGCCGAAATCACGGGGTTTAATGAACACACCACCAATAGCCAGAATGCCATTGCTTATCTACACCAACAATTAATCGAAGAAGCCAAACGTCGTAAAACAGAGGATCAAGCGCTGATTCTGATGTCGCATGCACATATGCAAGGCGGGGAAACTTCTGATTCTGAACGCCCAATTATCATTGGCAATGAAGAAGCACTTTCGATCAGCCTGTTCGATGACAGCATTGATTATGTGGCGCTGGGTCATTTGCATAAACCGCAAAAGGTACAACATCCACATATTCGTTATAGCGGCTCTCCAATTCCACTGTCATTTAGTGAAATTAATTATAAGCATCAAGTGCTTGATGTCACCATTGACTCGACCCAACCAGTAAATAAGCTAAATTTTGAAGCATTGGCAATTCCGCGAAGTATTCAACTGCATAAAATTAAAGATGAACTCACAGCGGTCATGCAGCAGCTTAAAAACCTACCGAGTGGTCCCATCGAAAATCTCGAGCATCGTGAATATGTCGATATCGAATATCATACCGCGATTCCCCCACAGCCGAATTTGCGCCAGCAATTTGAAGATGCCTTGCCGAAGGATCGCTATCGTCTGGTACGTATTTCCAGACAATATTTATCCAATGAAAATAATACTGAAACCAAGCAAAGCATTAGCCTGGAACCACCAACACCAGAAAAATTATTCCAGCAGATATGGGAGAGAAAGGGCTATCACGCCGATGATGACGTCACCAAAGATTTCTTAAGTCTGGTGAATGAAGCACAGAAAAAACTTGAAGATGATCAAAGTTCCTAAGGATTTGCCATGAAAATTTTATCGATTCGACTAAAAAATCTGGCATCTCTTGCAGGTGAACACTTTATTGATTTTGAATGCGACCCTTTGGCCAATGCGGGACTGATCGCCGTTGTCGGCAAAACTGGCGCTGGTAAATCTACCATTTTAGATGCCATGTGTCTGGCCCTGTTTAATAAAATTCCCCGCCTTAAGGAAAGTGATGGCAAGCTTCTGGACGTGGATGGTTCTGAACTGCTGACCAACTCTCCCCTGACCGTTTTACGTCGTGGTACAGGACACGGCTTTGCTGAACTGTGTTTTGTAGCACAAGACCAAAAACATTATCAGGCGCGTTGGGAAATCAAACGTGCCCGTGAAAATGCCAGTGGGAAACTGCAAAGTGTGCAGCGCTCGCTTAAATGTCTCACCGACGGTGTGGTGGTGGCAGACAAGACTAAAGCCGTCGAAAGCCATATCCAGCAGATTACCCAACTCAGTTTTGAACAGTTTACTCGTGCCGTTTTACTGGCGCAGTCTGAGGTCACGGCATTTTTAAAAGCCCGTGATACCGAACGGGGTGAATTGCTGGAGTATCTGACCAATTCCAGTATCTTTGCCAAGATTGGACAACTGGCCTTTGAAAAGACCCGAGAAATCACCAATCAGCGCAAACAGCTGGAAAATGTTTTAGGCCATATCGAAATTCGTTCTGATGAGGAAGTTTCCGAATTACAGGCACAGTTTCAACAGCTCCAACAACAGGTCCAGCAACTTGAGAACGAGCGAAACCAGCTTAAACAACAACAACAGTGGTTTGAGCAGCAACAAAAGCTTAAAAGTGAAGTTATCTTCAAACAACAGCAGCATGAGACGCAACTCAATGCCCATACTGCATTAGCAACAGATCGCCAACTGCTCGAACAACTGGATATCTTTTCCGAGATTCGCCCTGTTGCTTTTCAACAGCAGCAAATCCAAAAAACACTGCAACAACTTGAACCACAACTGCAGCAGAAACAGCAAGATTTTAGTCGCTTAACCACAGAATTTGAGCAGGAAAAAGTCCGCTATACGCAAGCAGAAACGGCACTACAACAGTTTCAGAATTTTGAGTTGCAACATCAAGATGAGTTGAATCAGGTCCGTAAATATGTGCAGGAACGTGACTATATTGCAGAAGATTATAAAAAGACCAAAAGCAGACTGGCACATGTTGAAACTCAGCAACAGCCTCTACTACAACAGCAGCAACAGCTTGAGCAACATATTCAGAATTTAAGTACACAACAGGCAACCTGCCTTGAGCAATTACAGCACAGTGGCCACTTCTCGGTTTTGGATAAGGGTCTGCATGCCCATGTACAGCAGCTCGAACAGTTTATTCAGCATTATCAAAAAGTTGAAAATATCCTTGGGAATATTCAACAGGCTCAGGCCAAACTTGAGCAAGATAAAAACCTAATTGCTCAATTGATTACACAGTTTGGTAGCCCGCAGCAGATTGAGTCTAAGCTAGAACAAAAACAGGCACAAAAAGAGCAATTGTTGACTCAACTGAATCAACTGGATGTGATTCAGCAAAAATTACAGCATCATTTTCAATTAAAAAATGAAGCGTCAGCACTCAAACAAACCCTGGGCGCACTGCAACACCAATCTCAACAGCTTGAGCAAAATACTCAAAAAGCGGAAACTGAATTTCAAGCCGCAAAAACCGAACGGGAAAAATTACAACATATTCTGCAACAGCAACGCCTGTTACACGCAGAAAATGTTGAACATTTACGTGCTGAACTGAAACAAGGTGAAGCCTGTCTGGTCTGTGGCAGTACTGAGCATCCCTATCGTGATGATGAAAGTCAGGTGTCTAAGGCCTTATTTGCATTACAACAACAGCAGGAACAACAGGCTTTACAGCAAGAACAGCAATGCTTTCAACAATGGCAGCATATACAGCAGCAATTTACCCAACTGCAATCCGAGCATAAGCAGCAGCAAAATGCCTTACAACAGGCCCAGACCAAGCTAAACACGCAACAGCAAGAATTACAGCACTATTTGGCCCAAACCCAGATTCAACTCGATTTGAATGTTGCGCAACCTGAACTTGAAGTTTACCTGCAAGGCTTAAGCACTCAATCTACACAGACAAAACAACAGCTTGAGCAGGAATTACAACAGCTCAGCCAGGCCAGCAAACAGCAGCTTCATTTAAACCAAGCTGTCCAGAATACGGCCTATCAACTGGAAAACGTACAGCAATTACAGCAACAGATTCAGCATATTGTAGATTGTCTGGAAATCAATGAGAAAACACTTTGGCTGGAACAACCGCTTCGCCAGTCGCAACAGGTTGTGCAGCATTTAAAACAACGCCTGCAACAGCTTGATCACGCGGATGGACTGAGCAAACAACAACAGCACAGCACTCAACAACTCAATTTATTCATATCAAATCTGAATGCCTTGAATACCCAGCATGCTGAACTGACTGAGCAATTGCAGGACATTGCGCAAAAGGGTCAACAAAATAGTGAGGCTGCCAATCAACTCATTCTGGCCATGGCCGGTTCAACTGAACTCAAAGCCAATGAATGGTTGCATCAGCATGATCAGCAACGACAGCAGGTGCAGCATCAATACCAGCAACTTAAACAGAATTTCGAACTGGCACGACAAAACTTTGAGCAACATAAGAATGAACTGGAACAGCTCAAAGCCCAGCATCAACACAATCAACATGCATTGACTCAATGCAAAAATGAAATTAGTGCATGGCTGACGCAGCACACCCAGTTTGAGGAGCTGCAACTGAGTCAGTTGCTGGCCATTTCGTCTACACAGGAACAGCAGATCCGCTTGACGCTGCAAAATGCAGAGCGTGTTCTTAGCGAAGCTGCCTATGCGCTCAAAACTTCACAACAGCAATTAAACGAGCATCAACAACAACAGCCCGAGATCCAGCAGGAACAGCTGTCTGAGCTGATTCAGTTAAATCAGGACAAACTGCAACAGCAGCTTGAACAACGCGATCAATATAAAGTTCAGCTGGAACTGCATCAGCAAAATCTTGCCAAGCAAAAACAGTTTGCCGAGCAGATCCAGCAAATTCAGCAACAGGAGCACCGCTGGAATAAGATTTCGAGCCTGATTGGCGATTCTAAGGGCAAAGATTTCCGTGATTTGGCCCAACAGTATAATCTGGATATTTTGCTAGAATATGCCAATCAGCAATTGGCAATGCTGTCACAGCGTTACACCTTAAAGCGTCTGGAAAACTCGCTCAGCCTGGCGATTATCGACCATGATATGGATGGCGAAATCCGTTCGGTGGCTTCGCTCTCAGGTGGAGAATCTTTCCTCACCGCCCTCGCGATTTCCTTGGCGATTGCCAATATGGCCTCGGGTTCTATGAAAATCGAATCACTGTTTATTGATGAAGGTTTTGGGACGCTGGATGCGTCGTCATTACACATGGTGATGAATGCGCTGGATCAATTGCAAAGCCAAGGTCGTAAAGTAATCTTAATTTCGCATATTCAGGAAATGCATGAACGGATTCCTGTACAGATTCAGGTTCAACCAGTTGGTTCAGGTTCGAGTCGGATTGAAATTGTGGGTTAAAGCATTTTATGATGATTGAATAATCACAATATTGAGATCTAATGATTCCTAAGAAAGCCGTTATCTTTGACCTTGATCAAACCTTACTGGATAGAACAACCTCCTTGAAAAGATTCTTAAGGTGGCAGATCAATTTTTTTCAATTAGTTGCTACCAAGGATAGAGAGTCATTTATCCAACACTTTCTAGAATTAGATGATAATGGCAAGGTCTGGAAAGATAGCGTTTATCAACAACTCATTCATGAGTTTTCAATTGATCATGTTACACATGATATGCTTTTAGCAAGTTATATTAATGATTTTAATAAATTTTCATGTTGTTTTAAGGATGTAGAAAATACGATTATTAAATTGAAAGAGCAAGGTTATCTGATTGGACTAATTTCTAATGGTAGAACACCCTTTCAAGAGCATAATTTTTATGCCCTAGGTCTGACGGAGTTCTTTTCAAGCATTATTGTTTCTGAGGCTGTTGGACTTAGAAAACCAGACCCTGCAATTTTTCTATTATCTTGTCAGCAGCTTGATGTTCACCCACAAGATTGTATCTTTGTCGGAGATAATGAAGTGGCAGACATACAAGGTGCAAAGGCTGTTGGGATGAAAACCATTTTCTTTCATCCTGATCCATCAATAAGGTCATTAATCGCTGATGCAACGCTACACCACTATACAAACCTGATCGATCTTTTAAAAACCATTTGAATTGAATAAAAACTATAATTAAAACTAAAAAGCCCCGACATCCTGTCGAGACTTTTTTAGATTCTGCAAAGGTATAACTCCTGTCGTACCTGATTCCATTCAACACTCATTATTGTTCTTATACGAAACATCCTGTTCCTGATAAAGCCAGATTAAGTTAAAAAGGCCACTATCTATAGTCGCTAAAGAGACCAGTACGTGTAAGTCAAAACCGACAACAATAGTTCTTTAGGCTTTTGCTGAATAATCCCTTGCACCAAACAATGCTGTCCCGACCCTGACCATGGTTGAACCCGCTGCAATCGCTGCTTCCAGATCTGCCGACATGCCCATACTCAAGGTATCCCAATCTTGCGGCTGTGCATGTTGCGATTTCACCTGATCAAATAATGCTTTGGCATCTGCAAATGCAGCATGATTGTCAGGTGCAGGAATCACCATCAAGCCACGTAAACGGATATTCGGAAGCTGGCTAATATCCTGAACCAGTTCAGCCACTTGTTCTGGCTGGCAACCATCTTTTGAATCTTGTCCATCAATATTCACTTGTAGACAAATATTTAACGGCGCTTGCGATTTCAGACGCTGGCCAGATAAACGCTCGGCAATAATCAAACGGTCAACCCCATGCACCCAGTCAAATTTTTCAGCCAGATGCTTGGTTTTATTGCGCTGTACATGACCAATAAAATGCCACTCAATCTCCAGATCTTTGAGCTCTTCAATTTTTTCCAAGGCTTCCTGTAGATAGTTTTCACCAAAACAACGCTGCCCCACTGCGTACATGTCTCGTAAGCTTGAAGCAGGATGAGTCTTTGAAACGGCTAACAATTGCACAGTCGCAGGATCTCGCTGAACTTGCTGACAGGCGTGTTCTATTTGATTTAAAACAGTTTGGCGGGATTGTTGCGATTGATTCATTGACACAGTTCTCATTTACGAAATGTTTTTTTGCTTTCCCATTCTTTAAGGTGTTGGTAAGCCGGAATGAAAGCCTTATATTATTCTACAAAATAATGAGACTTTTTGAGTTTGTTTCGGGGAAATTATGGATATTACAGAATTACTCGCCTTTTCGGTTAAAAACGGTGCGTCAGATTTACACCTTTCAGCGGGTATGCCTCCGATGATTCGCGTAGATGGTGAAGTCCGTCGTATCAACTTGCCAGCACTGGAACATAAAGATGTACACCGTCTAGTGTACGACATTATGAATGATAAACAACGACGTGATTTTGAAGAAGACCTAGAAACTGACTTTTCATTTGAAGTACCCAATATTGCCCGTTTCCGTGTGAATGCCTTCAACCAGAACCGTGGCGCTGGTGCCGTGTTCCGTACCATTCCTTCTAAAGTGCTGACCATGGAAGATTTAGGCCTCGGTACAATTTTCAAGGAAATCTGTGATTATCCTCGTGGGATTGTGTTGGTGACAGGCCCAACAGGTTCAGGTAAGTCAACCACTCTTGCAGCAATGATCGACTATATTAATGAAAACCGTTATGACCATATCCTCACGGTAGAAGATCCAATCGAATTTGTACACCAGTCGAAGAAATGCCTGATCAACCAGCGTGAAGTACACCGTGATACACATGGCTTTAATGCCGCACTGCGCTCTGCCCTGCGTGAAGACCCGGATATTATTCTGGTCGGTGAGATGCGTGACCTGGAAACTATTCGACTGGCATTGACGGCTGCGGAAACCGGTCACTTGGTATTTGGTACCCTGCATACCACCTCTGCCGCAAAAACCATTGACCGTGTCATCGACGTATTCCCTGCTGAAGAAAAAGACATGGTACGTGCCATGTTGTCTGAATCTCTACAAGCCGTGATTTCACAAACCTTATTGAAAAAGAACGGCGGTGGCCGTGTGGCTGCACATGAAATCATGATCGGGATTCCGGCAATTCGTAACCTTGTCCGTGAAAATAAAGTCGCGCAAATGTACTCAGCGATCCAAACAGGTGCCAACTACGGTATGACCACCTTGGATCAAAGTTTGAAAACATTAGTGTCCAAAGGTTTAATCAGTCCGCAAACGGCACGTACCGTGGCGAAACAGCCTGAGTCATTCCTATAAAAATAAATGGATTAGAGAAATATCATGGATTTTAATGACTTACTCAATTTGATGATTCAGCAGAATGCCTCAGACTTATTTGTCACGGCGGATGTTGAACCTTCAATGAAAATTAACGGGCAGATTGTCCCTGTTTCAAAAACCAAGCTGTCTGGGGAAATCGTCGGTCAACTGGTACAGTCCATCATGACGGACAAACAGCGTAAAGAATTTGCCGATACCCGTGAATGTAACTTCGCGATCATGAATCGCGAAAAAACTGCCCGTTTCCGTGTCAGTGCCTTTCAGCAACGTGATATGCCGGGCATGGTTCTGCGTAAGATCGAAACCCACATCCCCACCATGGATGACCTGAAACTGCCTGAAGTACTGAAAGAACTGGCGATGACCAAACGCGGTATCATCATTTTTGTAGGGGCAACAGGTACAGGTAAGTCGACTTCCCTTGCTTCGATGATCGGTTTCCGTAACCAGAATTCCAAAGGCCATATTATTACCATTGAAGACCCGATCGAATTCGTACACCAACATGCAGGTTGCATTGTGACGCAACGCGAAGTCGGCATTGATACCGATTCATTTGAAGTGGCATTGAAAAATACCTTACGTCAGGCACCGGATGTGATCCTGATTGGTGAGATCCGTTCGCGTGAAACCATGGACTACGCGATTGCCTTTGCAGAAACAGGACACCTGGTACTCGCGACCCTGCACGCCAACAATGCCAACCAGGCACTGGATCGTATTATTCACTTCTTTGAAGCTGATCGTCACAGTCAGCTGTATATGGACTTGTCGCTGAACTTAAAAGCGTTAGTGGCACAGCAGTTGATTCCAACACCAGATGGTAATTCACGTCGTGCTGCGATTGAGATTTTGATCAATACACCGCTTTTGGCTGACTATATCCGTAAAGGTGAAATTCATGAGATTAAAGATCTGATGAAGCGTTCACGTGAGTTGGGTATGCAGACCTTTGACCAAGCTTTATTCGACCTTTATAAGGCAGGACAGATCACTTACAAAGATGCCTTAAAGCATGCCGATTCGCCAAACGACTTGCGTCTCACCATCAAACTTTCCGAAGAAGGCGCAGACCAGTTACTGAGCGCCAGCCGTAACATTACCTTCGATGGGCAATAGTTCAAACTAAGCCATTAAAAAAAGGGAAAGTTTTTTGTAACCTTCCCTTTTTATTTGTTCATTTTTCGTGAACTTTTAAAATGTTAACTCAACTCAGCTTATTTTTTACGATAAGCCTCTTGGCATTCTGCATCACTGCAATAGCCGTAAAGGTTTAAAGAATGTCCAGTTAAGGCAAATTGATGCTTATCGGCAACCGCATGTTGCTCTTGCTCGATTATATCATTTGTAAATTCAACAACTTTGTTACAGTTCAAGCATACGAGGTGATCATGATGATCTTCCTGCATGATTTCAAAAACAGAATGGTTGTTTTCAAAATGGTGACGCTGAATGATACCGGCAGCTTCGAATTGTGTTAACACACGGTAAACCGTTGCTAGACCTACATCTTCACCTTGCTCAAGCAAAGTTTTATAAATATCTTCAGCACTTAAATGATGTTGTTTTGAATTTTCTAATAATTCCAAAATCTTAATACGAGGAAGGGTAACTTTAAGTCCAGCTTTGCGTAAGTCTTGATTGGAAATCGGCATAAAAAAAGGTCTCTCAACAAATCTTAAGTTGGAATAGGCAATAGAGTTTAGATGCAGTATGATCTATCCTTGAACCAAATGCATCATCATTTATCAGGATAGTGTAGCAAAATGCAAAAAATCATGCTGGCGTTGTTCGTCACTTCAGTACTTAGCGGTTGTTCAGTCTTTGGTGTTTATAAAGTCGATATTCCACAGGGAACACCATTAACCAAAGCACAAGCATCTCAAGTACAAGTGGGCATGAGCTTTCAGCAAGTCCGTTTCTTGCTGGGTAGTCCAACAGTGACAGATCCACTGAATCCACAACGTTGGGACTACATCTACAACTACATCCCGGGTACCTATGCCAAAAAAGCAAAAATACCTGCGGCACACGGCCAGCATTTGAAAGTTTATTTTGATGCGAATGGTAATGTCGAACGTCTGGAAGGCTTGGATACGATTCCAGAATCACAACCTGGTTTACCGGCATCAAAAGAAGCGATTTTGACTGCGCCCCCACTATAACGGCTTTGCCGTAAAAAGAAACCCCTCATCGAGAGAATCGTGAGGGGTTTTCTTTATGAGCTTGATGGTCTAAAGCGATTACCCTTGATAAATCGTCCAACCGGATTCTTTTCTGCCCGTTTCCGGCGGATATCTTTAGGATTAATGGTTAAGGAGCGATAGATCTCGACCCGGTCCCCGGCCTGTAGCACAGTCTCAGCTTCAATCTTGCTACCAAAAATTCCCAAATGTAAAACTTCTGGCAGGCCCACCTGCTCGGCTAAGCCACTGGCATCAATCGCCTGCTGAGCTGTCATTCCCTCACTAAATGCAACCCTAAGATGGAACTGCTGCTCAGGTGTGGTGTAAGCCACCCAGACTTGTTTAATCTGTTCCATTTAGATCACTTGCCCGATCACTGCAATAATCGCGACCACAATTGAAAGGGGTAACACAATACGGATCGCAATACGCCAGAGGTTATAGAACAGCTCATTGCTAAAGCCCATGGCTTTACGTAGATGACTGATCTTCATGATCCAGCCCGCAAACAAGGCATAGATCAGGCAAATGACCAGTCCCCATAGCATCAATACAGTATTAAAAACTTGCTCAACTTGAGGCACTGCCCATACTGCAACGGCTGCAAATAAAATTGCCCATTGCACTACAATCGCCAGCTGGCGCTGCGCCAGTTGCTCTTTTGCAAACTGGATTAATAAGGCAGCCGACATCAGGGCAGCAAAACCCCAGGCCAACGCAGGCAACTGAGCCTGAATCGAGAAGAAACCAAATGCAATCACGGCAAGCAGTTGAGCTATCCAGATCGGCAGCACTGAAGTGGTTGCAGCTTCCTGCTTTTTCACTATCGCCAGACTACTCTGCCAATATAAGCCCAAACCTAGACCACTTGCGACCAAGGCCAGCACGGTCGCATTGCCCCACTCGCTAAACTCCACACCTGTCCAGTGCCAGGCCTGTAACTGGGTGCCCATCACATTAGCAAGAACGAACGCAGCAACCACACCAATGGTGGTCATAGCAATCAGGAATTGACGGGGAATAAAAGAAAGTGCAAATGCCACAAGCGCAAGAATCGCGAACAGGATCTGACTCGAAATATTAGATGCCAGTTGCGCATTCACCACATGGCTTGCAGTGCTTAATACGCTACCTGCAAAAAACGGGACGAAAACAACTGCTAACCAGCCAACCAGACGCCATTTCGGTGAAGCATCGGCATCACGGGTCAAACTTGAAAGGGCTTGCAATGCAGTGGTTTGTGAACGCTTTGCTAAAGCGATTTCAAGATAGCCGATTGGCAGTGCCAATAAAATCATGGTCCCTAACCAGAGCAACCAGAAATCGAATTGACGATCAATCTGGATACCCACCGTCGGTGCCAATGTGGTAATCATGACAAAAGATAGGCAAAACGCCATCACTGGGGCAAACCAGCGTGACAGAGTTGTGTCCTGCATAATGCATTCCTTGAAAAATCTTTGAACTCATTGCGCTTTATGGTGTTTGCAATGAAATATTCAATCTATTTTGCCTTTCTCACGCTTGAAAATCAAAACAAAAGATCGCAAAAGAAAAAAGCAAATCACCTCGTCAAGATGATTTGCTGCGCACCAGTTATTATTTTATTCATTCAACCCCCTGTATATCACTCATACCAACCTTATTATTTTTTATAACAAGGGGTCTTTTTTTATTATCTTATTATTATGAGAAGAATCGAGAAAACCAGTTCTTCCCTTTTTTCTTTTCATTTTCTTTAATAATGCCAATCATATTTTCTTTGACAGCACCGACATAATCGGCATCATCATGACGAATATGATTAATCAACCACTTTGATAGTGCTTCATGTAGCTCACTATCAATTTCCTGCCCCAATTCAAAACGCTGACGATAAGTCTCTATCTTTTTGATAAATAAGTCATGTACCCGTTTATGCGGCACACGGTATTTATAATTTGCTTCTTCCTGCAAGCTTTCTTCAAAGGTAAAATGAGACTGGGTATAATCAATAATATTATCCAGAATCCCCTTTAACTTTGCACGATCATCGTCTTCTTTTAATTCATCAATTTCATTAATATAATCTAGAATACGACGATGTTGATCATCGATCACCTCGATTCCTGTATTATATTCGACAGACCATTTCATACCCATATCGAACCCCAAACCATATTTGATTTATTGAATACGGATATAATATCGGTAAAGTATTTAAATAAAAACGCAGCATTTTTGTCAGGTATGCATTTTTTATTAACAAAACATAATAAACTATTGTTTTATATTTAATTTAATATTTTTACCGATCAAAACACTCAAGTATTTTTTAACCAGTAAGAAAAACTATCTATCTAATTTTATTGATATAACCAGAAAAATGAGTACTAATTTTTTTAATAAAAACAGTTAAAACATATATTCTAGTTATATCTTCGATATTAATATTGGTCTGCTTTAGTGATTCGTTTTAATGCAGGATTTTCTGCCTCGCGGATTAAACGCTCGACTCGGGTTAAAGCATGCAAAATCGGTTTGCCACACTGGAATAAGATCATTTCCCCAGGCTGGTAGGCAGTCCACGCTTCGTTATGCGTTAAAGGTTCTGTGGTAATCACTGCCACACGATCGTCAGGCGTCGTGACCTGACTAAAATCAACTTCGACATCGAGATCAATTAAGTGTGCATGCTGGAAAGGGTATTCGCGTACCAGCCAGTGCAATTTGGTGGTGGCATAGCTATACAGCGCCTTGCCATTGGACAAGCAGAAATTGAAAGTTCCATGCTCGGCAATTTGTGGAGAAATGCGCTGCAATAATGAAAAAATTTCTTCTAGACTTGGCTCGGTATAACCAAATGCCTCAACCATCTGATCTAGTAAATAGCAAAATGCCAGCTCACTATCAGTATTGCCAACCGGTTCGAATCGACCGCTTAATTCAGGTTTAAAGTCATGTAAATCGCCATTATGGGCAAAAATCCAGTGTCGGCCCCACAACTCTCGCAAGAAAGGATGTGAATTTTCTAAGTTGATTTTGCCTTGGGTCGCTTTACGGATATGCGCAATGACATTACGAGACTTGATCGGATAGTTACGAATCAGATCGGCAATCGGAGATTCGACTGCGGACTGGTTATCGACAAATAGGCGGCAAGCCTTATCTTCAAAGAATGCGATACCAAAACCATCACAATGATCAGACGTGACCCCTGCTCGTTGGGAAAACCCACGAAACGAAAAGGTAATATCTGTCGGGGTAGCACAATTCATTCCTAATAGCTGGCACATATCTTTTAACTATCTAACATCTATGCCTATTGTGCATGAGGTTGAGATCGCTTGTAAATCTGAATATGTGCTCACTATTAGATTAAGAATGATAAAGCACTAACGCTGCACCATTTTGTTCATCACAAAAGACATGGCAATCTTATTCACTTCCAGAAACACAAAATAATCCAGACATTTAAAGTCTTCATCATAATAGGCCTGTTTTGAAAGTTTCGACTGCATGCCCAAATAGGTCTGGAATAGTTTTGGCATGCGCTCATCTTGCGGAAAGCTATAGTCAGGACGTTCTGGTTCAAATATACGCTTTGAGCGGATATCAATACTTTGATGCTCACCCAGTTGCTGAATCTGGCGATGGGTATAATAGGCACGGGCCAGATTATCGTCTAAATGGATACTGACACAGCCCATTAAATATTTGGCACGCATTGACCATAATACTTTAGGCACCAGATTCAACCATAGCATGGAGAGTGCTTTACCAGAACGAAATTGAGGGTGAACACAGGTTCGACCAATTTCTAAAACACTCGGTAAATGTGATAAATGTGGAACAATTTCGAATTCTTGCGCGCTGTAGCTCTGCCCGATTTCATGGCCTAGAAATAATTTCAAGCGGGTATAGGCAACAATTTCACCTGTCCACTTCTCACGTAAAACGGCATGTTCACAGCCAAAATCATACAGGTCCTGATCTAAACCGTCTTCAAAAGACATGCCAAACTGATGGCTAAATTGCGTGGCTCTAAAACGTTGTACATCTTGTAATTCTTTTAAATTATCCACCCATTCAAAACGGAACTGGTTTTGAGCTGGTTTGTGGCGTAAAGGTAAAGTCAATGTCTGGCGATATTGATTTAATTTTTCTAGCATAATGAAAGCTCCTTATGACTAGCTTTACCTTAAAGCGCGTAAATGACATTGAGATGACTAAAACATGAACAACACATGACGAAAAAAAAGAGGCCCTATTCAGGCCTCAATTTTTTAATCGACAGAATTAATGCTTGACGCGATTGGTAATTAAAGTCCCTACCCCATGATCGGTAAAGATTTCCAACAAACTTGCATGCGGTACGCGTCCATCAACGATATGCGCACTCACCACACCACCTTTAACTGCATCCAGCGCACAACCCACTTTTGGAATCATGCCACCATAAATCACACCGGTTTCAATCAAACGGTCAACTTCTTGCGTAGTCAGGCCTGTCAACAGGTTCTTATTTTCATCCAGTACGCCACTGATATTGGTCAATAAGATCAGTTTTTCTGCACCTAAGGCTTCTGCAACCTTTCCAGCTACAAGGTCTGCATTAATATTATAGGTATTGCCTTCTTCATCGACACCGAGCGGTGCAATCACAGGAATAAAATCACTTTGGGTAAACATTTCAAGGACGTCGGTTTTTACACCTGTAACTTCGCCCACCATGCCCAGGTCAATTTGAGAAACGGAACCATCCGCTTCCTGCTTTTCCATCAATAGCTTACGCGCACGCAATAGGTTGCCATCTTTACCGGTTAAACCGATGGCACGACCACCATGTTTGTTAATCAGGTTCACGATCGATTTGTTGACACTACCGCCCAATACCATCTCAACCACTTCCATGGTTGCTTCATCGGTTACGCGCATGCCATCAATACGGTCAGATTCCTGCCCGAGACGTTTTAATAATGAATCCACTTGTGGACCGCCACCATGTACAACGATCGGGTTTAAACCGACTGTTTTTAATAACACGATGTCACGGGCAAATGAACTTTCCAGTTCAGGATCAGTCATCGCATTACCACCATATTTTACAACCAACGTTTTTCCTGCAAATCGTTGGATATACGGCAAAGCTTCAATCAAAATTTTTGCTTTATCAATGCCGATATGTTCATGTGGCATGCGTCTCTCCTTATTAAGCCTGTGCGAGTTCTTGTGCAATCTGTGGATAATGATCTTGCAACATGGAAACAAACTTCTGGCGAATATCGATTAACCGGTCCGGATTGTCTGCATCGAAGCGGACGGTAAAATATTCACCCGTATTTGATGCTCGAATAATGCCAAAACCATCGTCAAAATCAAGTCTTACCCCATCTATTTTACTTAAACGTGCGCCTAGACGGTGACTTAAAATCTCTATTTCATTTAAAACCTGCTGCGGATTGGCATCATGCGTACTGATATAGGTATCTTCTGTACAGTAACGTTCAGGATAAATACTCAGTAATTCAGACAAGCTTTTTGCGGTGGATTGAGTCAGATATTCCATCACCCGCAGAGCAGCATAGAGGCCGTCATCATAGCCATAGCCACGTCCGTCGTTAAAGACATAATGGCCTGCATATTCTCCACCAAAAACGGCTGCACCTTTGGATTGAGATAAATAGGCCCGTAAGAAGCTGCTGCCGGTACGGATCATTTTGGCCTGACCTGCTAGTTGCTGAACCGTATCCGCCACCATACGCGAGCATTTCACATCAAATACAATTTCTTTTTGCGGATGCTGCTGTAAACAGATTTGTGCAAATAGGGATAACAATCGGTCAGGGCTAATAATATTTGCCTGCTGATCCAGTAATACGACCCGATCACCATCTCCATCCAGAGCAATACCCAGTTCCGCCTGCTCTGACAGAATCACAGCCTGTAACTGCTTTAAATGCTCGGCATGGGAAGGATCGGGTGCATGATCAGGGAAATGCCCATTGGCTTCGCAACGTAATGCGATCACCTCACAGCCTAACTTTTCCAACACTTGTTTTGCACAACGGCCTGCCGAACCATGTAAACCATCCAAAGCTACTTTTAAGGGACGTGCCAGATGAATATCATCAATTAAAGACTGTTGGTAAGGTAAACAATATTGAGAAATGATCTGATGCGGGCGAATATCGGCGGTGAAATTTTCTTTTGCGGCTGGCTGGGAAATCTGGGCAAGCTGTCCAACGGATTGAATCATCTCTGGGCTCGGAGGCTCCCCTTTCACAATCCATTTAATGCCGTTATCGGACTTTGGATTATGACTGGCGGTGACCATAATGCCATTACCGTTAAAATTACGGGCAATGTAATACATCATTGGCGATGAGCAGCAACCGATATTGGTGACTTGCAAACCCTGTTGCTGAAGAACGTGCTGAATAATTTCAGCATAATGAGGACTACTTAATCGCGCATCATACCCAACCACAACCTGATGCTGTCCAGCATTTTTATAGTGTAACGCCAGGGCATGCGCAATTGAACAAATAATATTTGGCGTGAGATTTGAAAGTTTTCCGCGAATATCGTAAGCACGGAAAATATTCAAAGGAAAAGTTTGTTGTATATTCACAGCAAGCCCCTATTTTTATAATCATTCTGATTATGCAAGATGGCGAAATTATTAAGTAATTAACTAACCCTTGTTCAGAAAAATTAAAATAATTAATCAGTTGCTTTGTAATATACTTTAAACAAACAATCAATATGAAAAATGCAACGTTTTTCAGTAAAACATTGCATTTTAAGTGATATTTACCGGAAACTTATTGTTGACCAGTATGTCCAAAACCACCCGCACCACGCTCGGTAGCCACAAATTCACTGACTTGTTCAAACTCGGCTTGTACCACAGGTACCAGCACATATTGTGCCAAACGCTCACCTGGCTCTAAACGGAAGGTGTTTTGACCACGGTTCCAGACCGAGACCATCAATTCGCCTTGATAATCCGAATCAATCAAACCGACCAGGTTACCTAAAACGATTCCGTGTTTATGACCTAGACCTGAACGCGGCAAAATCAAACCTGCAAAGTTTGGATCTTCGATATAAATCGCCAAACCGGTTTTCACCAGAACCGTTTCACCTGGTGCAATATCAATCGCTGCATCTAAACATGCACGTAAATCTAAACCTGCCGAACCTGTGGTGGCATAAGAAGGCAAAGCCCACTCTTGACCTAAACGCGCATCTAATACTTTAACTTGGACTTTCATTACAACTTCCTACTTACAAACTTTTATCGTTTCAACAATGCTTTTAAATTGGCAAGATACTGCTGCGCCTGCTCTTTTGGATCGACATTCGGTGCCAGTTTCTTTTTACGGCCATGCCATTCCAGATCATCTTGCGGCATTTCATCCAGGAAACGACTTGGCGTCATCTGACGCATTTGTCCACCGTTTTTACGCTGTTCAGCCAGTGTCAAAGTTAAGCCCTGACGCGCACGGGTAATGCCCACATACATCAAACGGCGTTCTTCTTCGATGGTTTCCGATGCAATCGAGTTCTTATGCGGTAACAGTTCTTCTTCTAGACCGATCATATACACATAAGGAAACTCCAGCCCCTTTGCCGCATGCAACGTCAACAAGTTCACCTTATCGGTGTCTTCTTCTTCCTGTTGCTGCTCGAGCATATCCAGCAATACCAGTTTGCGAATTACACTTTCAATATTTTTCTCATCGACATCATCGGTTCGATTCAACAGATTTTGAATACTGCTATACAAACTTTCGATACTGTCGAGCTTGGTTTTTTCCTGGGCAGGTGTTGCGGCCTGTTCGCGGATATAATCGATATAGCCCGCTTCATTGATCATTTGACGAACCTTTGGCATCGGCTCATCATCATCAAGTAACTCACGGGTAAATGTCGCGATAAAATCTGCAAACTCATGCAATTGGGTGGCCGCTTTCTTCGGCAACACCATGCTTAAACGCTGGTCAGACGATGCCGTAAGCAAAGATAGGGTATTTTCCTGGGCAAATAAACCGAGTTTTTCCAAAGTCACCGGGCCAATGGCACGTTTTGGTGTATTAATAATACGCAAGAATGCACTGTCATCTTCTGGGTTAATGATAAGACGTAAATAGCTCATCACATCCTTAATCTCGGCACGCGCGAAAAAGGACTGACCACCCGACAATTTATAAGGAATCTGCATCTGGCGCAGTTGGGTTTCGATCACGCGAGCCTGGAAGTTACCACGATACAAGATCGCATAATCTTTCCAGTTTTTACCGTTCATCAACTTATGCGTGATCAGATCTTTGACCACGCGTTCTGCTTCATCATCGTCATTTAAGCAGGTGATCACGCGAATGCTTTCACCATGTCCCTTATCACTCCACAATTTCTTGTCGAAAATATGCGGGTTATTCTCAATCACGGCATTGGCCGCTTTTAAAATACGGCTGGTCGAGCGATAGTTCTGCTCAAGCTTAATCACTTTGAGATTATGGAAGTCTTCTTTCAATAACGCCATATTTTCAGGCTTGGCGCCACGCCATGCATAAATCGACTGGTCATCATCCCCTACGGCGGTGAACTGCCCCATCACCCCAACCAATAGCTTGACCAGAGTATATTGCGCAGTGTTGGTATCCTGATATTCATCGACCAGCAAATAGCGAACACGGTTTTGCCATTTATCCCGTACTTCAGCATTTTCCTGAAGCAAACGTGTCGGCATGACAATCAGGTCATCAAAGTCTACCGCGTTATAGGCCCGCAAGTTACGCTCATACAGCTGATAAAGATGGGCAAACTGGACGTCTTCAACCGTTTCACAGGTTGAATGGGCTTGTTCTGGAACGATCAGGTCGTTTTTCCAGTCCGAAATTTTCTTCATTGCCTTGGCCAGCAGTTCTTTACTCTCTGCCCCTGACAAGTTGTCACGCTGCATCAAATCCATCAGGATTCGCTTACAGTCGTCCGCATCTAAAATAGAAAAGTTGTTTTTAAGCGGTAAGTGTTTTAATTCGAGACGGAGTAAATTCAAACCAAAGGTATGGAAGGTCGAAACCGAAAGTCCTTTTGCTTCTTCACGTGACAGTAATTTACCGACACGCTCCTTCATTTCACGTGCGGCCTTATTGGTAAAGGTCATTGCCGTAATACGATAAGCCGGAATACCACATTGCTGTACCAGGAAAGCCACTTTTCGGGTAATCACCGATGTTTTACCCGAACCTGCACCTGCGAGTACCAACAAAGGCCCCTGAACATATTTCATGGCTTCAAGTTGCTTGTCATTAAGTTGACTGGCAGATGACATTGGTTATTCCTCTCTCGTTTCCGAGCCTGATTTTTCGAGCACAATTATAGACATCTATGTTTTAGAAACCCAATAGTAAATCCAGGGATATGTATAAATTATGATGTCTTGTACAAATGCTGCGCCACGGCTTGTCGCCTGACTGGATAGACAATAAAAAAACCACCCGAAGGTGGTTTTCTAGAAATCAGTAAAAATTACTGTTTTGCATAAATGCTGATTTCTACACGACGGTTTTGCTCTTTACCAGCAGCAGTCGCGTTTGAAGCGATCGGGTTAGAAGAACCATAACCTTGCGCATCGATACGGCTAGAAGATACGCCTTGACCAGCTAAGTAGTTCTTCACTGATTGCGCACGTGCTTGAGATAATGGGATGTTGATTGAATCGTTACCGGTATTATCTGTATAACCCGTTACCAAGATCGCACTCTTGTTATCTTCACCTAAAGTTTGCGCTACTTTGTTTAAAGTGCTGTAGAAGTTAGGTTTGATGTTTGATTTGTTGGTATCAAAAGTAATGCTACCTGGCATGATTAACTGAACAGAACCATCTGGGTTACGGCCTACTTCTACGCCAGTACCCGCCATTTGCTCACGTAATTTTTTCTCTTTATTGTCGAGATATAAACCACCAGCAGCACCAAGAACAGCACCGATTGCCGCAGCACGGTTGTTTTGTTTACTTGTATTTGCGTTACCTTTAGATACGCCATAACCTGCTGCTGCACCAATTAATGCACCTAAAGCAGATTTGTCATATTCAACGCCACCGATGTTATTACCAGTCGTTTGGCAACCAGAAAGTACCAATCCAGCCCCTACGAGTGTTGAAATTACTAATGCACGCATTGCGTAGCTCCTGTCTATGTATTTTGTTGTCTGGACAAATAATGAATGAGAAAACGGCCCTAGACCATTGATATTTTGTTAATAATAAACACTTTATTTGTATTTTTGTAATATTTTGATGCATTTTACTTGAATAAAGCATCACAATTTCTTCATGTTTATGGTTTTCACACAATATTTTTTTTATGTGACACTCATCACATGGATGCCTTTTCTGATCTCAATCTGGGAAAACCGGTATTTAATCGGAAAAAGTAGCATTATGCCGTTTAAATATATAAAAATTGTCAACATCTGAAAATATACAGTTGTATTTCAACATCTGTTGTTTATAGTTGGAACATCTCATTTTTCAAACCTCTGCACTCAAGGCTCGATTTATGTCTAACGCCAATAAAAAAGCGTCCTTATTGCAAAAAGTCAGTAAAGGATTAACCGTTAGTTCAGTGATTACAGGCAGTACATTTTTTCATGGTCCTCCTGTCCTGGCATTAGGTTTAACCAAATTATTTAAAAAATCATCAAAAGTAGACGAAACCAATATTCAGATCACCAACAGCTGGCTCGGGGTAAATAACTGGTTAATTGACAATGTATTGCCAGATCTACACTGGGATATCAGCATTGATGAAAGCCTTGACCTGAATTTGCAGGGCCGATATATGATGATCTGCAACCATCAAAGCTGGGTCGATACCACGGTCAATCAATATTTTGGCCTAACCCGCATGCCGCTGACCCGCTTCTTTACCAAATGGGAACTCATTTTTATTCCATTTGTCGGGCAGGCATTCAAAATCCTCGGCTTCCCGATGATGAAACGTCACACCAAAGAGCAAATCGCAAAGAATCCGGAACTCAAATCGCGTGATATGCTGGAAGCACGTAAAGCCTGTGAACAGTTACTCAGTCAACCGTTTACCTTACTGAATTATTTAGAAGGGACTCGCTTTACCCCTGAAAAACATGCTGCACAGCAATCCTCTTATCAGAACCTGCTTAAACCTAAAGCCGGTGGTCTGGCTTTAGCACTGAATATTCTCGGCGATAAAATTGATGCTTTGGTCGACATGACCATTGTTTATCCAGACGGTGCGCCAGGTTACGGCGAATTCTGGCTCGGTGATGTGTCTCGTATCGCTGTGGATTTACGTAAGATTGAAATTCCAGACTGGGTACTGGGTGGTCATTATGAGGATGATCCAGTTTACCGTGAGCGCTTCCAGAAATGGGTGGACCAGATCTGGACTGAAAAAGACCAGCTGATTAGCCAGATGAAAGCCAGATACCATCAATAGTTGCACAAGGAATTGTAGTAAGACATGACCCAGCCGGACTCAGGAAACAACTCTAAATATAACTATGTCAATCCCAACAGCAAGTTCTTCAAGCTGTTTCTGGTCTATGACATTTTTATGGTCTTTATTATTGTTTTTAACCTGTTCTGCTTAGGCATGAACTTTTTCCTGATGAGCAATATCGGGGGCTGGTTTTTTAATACCATCCAGCTTCCGGCAGTACTGGAGTTTTACCGGACTCACCTACACCCGTGGGTGATTACCACCGAAGCCTGGTTTATTATCTTTTTAATTGTTGAACTGGTGATTCGCTGGTTTCTGTCGATTGTGCAAAAACACCATGCACGCTGGTGGTTCTTTCCTTTTGTGCACTGGTATGAAATTCTGGCGATCATTCCCTATTTCCGTTTTTTACGTTTGTTCCGTGCAGGCGTGATTGCTTACCGTTTATATGAACTCGGCTATAAAGTGGTACCAGACGGCATCCGCATCAAAGCCGTGTTTTATTATCGCGTGGTCATGGAAGAATTATCAGATCGTGTCGTGATTACCGTAATTGACGGAATCCGCCATGAACTACAAACCAGTGCGCATCATAAAAAAATTATTCATGATCTGGTCGATCATCATCGACAACTGTTTACGGTGACCTTGGCCTCGATGCTACAGGAGTCGCTTGCTGCAGCATTACAACAACAGCAACCTCTGATTACCCAGAAAGTGGGCGTTATTGTCAATCAGGCCATTGAAGATACGCCGGAACTGACGCAACTGTTACGCTTGATCCCGATTGTTGGGGGAAGAATCGAACAACAGATTCAAAGTATTGGCCAACGTTTAGGTGAAAATATCACCGCTGGTTTGATTGATCCTTTTATAGCGGGATCAGCTCAACGGCCAAATGCAAATTATCAATATATTGCCGAGCAGGTCAGCCAGTTGAATATTGATAATCAATATCTGGAAGAACTGGTCGAATCGGTGGTATTTGAAAGTCTGGAAGCGATCAGAAAACAAGTAAAAGTGAAGCAATGGCAGCAAACTTTGCAAGAATCTGATCAATTGGATAAAAAAGCAGAATGATTACAAGAAAAATTACCAATCGAGCTAGAGAATTCGTGTAATTTGTTCTAGCATTTGCTTTTATTTACAACTGCTTTAACACATATAGAGCGCTTAAAAAGCCCTGAAGGATAAATTATGGCTGATATACGGATTACGGGCAGAATGGTGAATTTTAGTCGACTCACGTTCGACACAAATGACCATAATGCAATCCGACAGCAACTTACCAGCACCCTGAATGAAGGTTCCTATATCGGTACCCTGGTCATTATTGACAGTACGGTTGAGCAAGAACTGATTGCCTTGATTCAGCTCTTGATTGATCTAGGTTTACAACCGATGGCTGTAATTGACGGCATCTTGGGTGATGAAGCCCGCGCCATTCAATTTCCGGTTCTACCTGTCGATCAGGCGTTGCAACGTATCAAGGCCTCAAAAGAACAGGTGGTTGATCCTGCTCCGGCAAAAGCCGCAGATAATTCAGCAATACAAACACCACAAAAAAACACATCGAATGCCTATATCAGCTCGTATCATGATGAAATTTTGCGTACAGGCCAATGTTTGGTGCAAGATCAGGGTGATATCATTTTAAATGCAGGCATGAATAGTGGTTCGGAAGTGATAGCATCTGGAAATATTCACATTTATGGCAATGCTCGTGGTAGAGTCATTGCTGGTGCAGGTGGACAAGCTGCAGCACGTATTTTCTGCCATTCGCTAGAAGCCGAACTCATCTCGATTGCAGGGACCTATTGTGTAGCCGATGATATTCCCAAAGATATGATCAAAAAGTCTGTACATATTTATTTAAATAACAAGCAAGAACTTGAATTTGAGGCCTTGCAGTTTTAATTTATCTCATTAAACACCAAAAAAGCCCTTTTAGGGGCGTATGACCATAAATAGGAGTGGATTCGGTGGCCAAAATTGTTGTCGTAACGTCAGGCAAAGGTGGTGTAGGTAAAACTACAACAAGTGCATCTTTTGCAACAGGTTTAGCCCTACGTGGTCATAAAACTGTTGTGATCGATTTCGATGTGGGTTTACGTAATCTTGATTTGATCATGGGCTGCGAACGCCGTGTAGTTTATGACTTTGTCAATGTCATCAATAATGAAGCTCGCTTACAACAAGCACTCATCCGTGATAAAGATATTGAAAACTTATATATTCTCCCTGCGTCACAAACCCGCGATAAAGATGCGTTGAGTGATGATGGTGTGGCACGTGTGATCGACGAACTTTCGCAAGAATTCGATTACATCATCTGTGACTCGCCTGCGGGTATTGAACGTGGTGCGATTCTAGCCATGTATCATGCCGATGAAGCAATCATTGTGACCAACCCTGAAATTTCATCTGTACGTGACTCTGATCGTATTATTGGTATGCTTGATAGCAAAACCAAAAAAGTTGAACAAAACGAAGGTCGTATCCGTAAGCATTTATGTATCACCCGTTTCAATCCGGAACGTGCGGATAAACAGGAAATGTTAACGATCGACGATATTTCTAAAGATATTTTACGTGTGCCGACTTTAGGGGTAATTCCTGAGTGCCCAAGCGTACTTCAAGCATCAAACGAAGGTAAACCAGTGATTCTGTATTCAGATGAAAAAGCTGGACAAGCCTATGATGACTTAGTGGCTCGCTTCCTTGGCGAAGACCGTCCTTATCGACACATTGCAGTACAGCCAAAAGGTTGGTTAGCTAGACTATTTGGAGCGTAATTATGGCAGGATTCTGGAGTAAACTTTTTAGCAGTGATGAAAAACCATCAAGTGCACAAACTGCCAAAGATCGTTTAAAAGTTATTGTTGCATCTGAACAAGGCTTGGGCCGTCGCTTAGGCCAGGACAAAATCGACCAAATGAAAAAAGAAATCATGCAGGTCGTCAGCCGTTATGTTCGTGGGGTGGATGAACAGCATATTCAAATGCAGGTTCGTTCAGAAGCAAACATTGAAATGCTAGAAATGAATATCAATTTACCTGAAGATCGTTAGAAGTTTTTTCATTAGCGATTTTTCGTAAATAAGGGCAAAATATGTCGCAGAATTTGAAAAGTATGACTTTTCTCATCCTGCCTCATATTTTGCCTTTATTATTTTATAAGACTGAGGAGATTGTCATGGCATTATCACAGCCAGCAACTTTCAATGAAGAATGGTCAGATGAGCGTGTGTTTGCCTACCTTAACCAGCTTCCTCCAGCTGGCGTAAATGCCGACTTTCATGTGCTCTACCATGCCTTCAAACATATGCGTCCAAATGACTATGAGCGCTTGCTTACCAAGTTTTTGGCAGATGGCCGTGACTTGAATGCAACCAATCCTGAAGGCCAACGCATTCATGATGTGATTGCACAATTTCCTCGCCAGAAAGAGGGTTTTCTGGAAGTTTTAGCGAAATTTGCTTAATCAACGCTACAATAAAGGCCACATAATTTATCAATATCAATAAATTGAAGCGTAAATTATGTGGTTTTTAATTAAAATAATGATATTTCTTAAATTCTCTGATAAATAGATTACCAATAATACAATTTTTATATTTTAGCTGTTCTAACTAAGACCATGACTGATCAAAACACAACTTTAATTAAAACTGATCCTGCAAACCATCATTTAGCCGATTTAACCATTATTAGCTTAAAAAGGTTTATCTTTTTATCAGTTATCTCATTAGGATTATATGAACTGTGGTGGATTTTTAAGGCATGGCGCTTTTTCGCAATTAAAGATCATTTAAATATCATGCCGGCTGCCCGAGCTATTTTTTCCATTTTCTTCTTATATTCCCTGTTTAAAAAAATTCGGGAATATGCCAAAGCGCAAGGCGATGTTCAGGAGTTTTCTGCAGGCTGGATGTATATCGGCTATATCCTTTTCGCCTTAGTATTCGCCAACTTACCAGATCCTTACTGGTTAATTTCATCAGTCAGTTTTATGTTCCTTATTCCCGCTTTTGTAGCCCTTAATCATGCCAAAAAACAGGATGATCAACTCAATACGGTGATACAGGAAAAATTTAATATTGCTCAAATTTTTGTGATTATTATTGGGTCTATCTTCTGGATCTTGTTATTAATGGGGTTTTTTCTTGAAGTTTAAGGGTTAAAAAGATCATAAGATTGGCATATATCAGATAGCCTGCATGATGCAGGCTTTGTTATCCCTGAATTAGCGGCTGCCGATCAGATAAATACCGAGTAAAGTAAATATCCCGCCTGAAACACCATCAATCCATTTGGCAAAGTTTTGGTATGCATTGCGAAATGTCGGCAGAGAAAATACAAAAGCGACCAGGACAAACCATAAAATCGTTTCAATCGAAACAATAATAAAAAGTAAAGAATGATGCTGGTCAAATAGTGGGTTTGCCAGAAACAGTGAGAAGACACTGCCAAAATAGATAATAGCCTTAGGATTGGAAAGATTGGTCAACAAGCCTTTCATAAAAAATAAATAAGGTGACTGAGGTAAGCTTATTGGATTTATAGTTGGGTTATTTTTAGAGAAAGCAGAGCGAAGCATTTGAAAACCAAGCCAGCACAAATATAGCCCGCCAGCGATCAACAGTCCTTGCTTAAGCCATGCCATTTTTTCAAAGATGATATTGAGTCCCATCAAGGCAAGCAGTGACCACAACATTGCTCCTAGACAAATACCCAGTACTACCAGCAAGGCTTCTTTACGCGAGCGGCTAATTGCGGTTTGTGAGACTAAGAAAAAGTCAGGTCCAGGTGTAATCAATGCACAGAAATGAATAAAAATGAGTGTAGTTAATGCAACGAACACGACTCACCTCAAGGTTGAGATTTTAAAGGGCAAGCTTAAATAAAAAACGTGATTTTTACCATATAAAAATTTGAAAACCTAAAACAAAAAAGCCTCGATAACGAGGCTTTTTTTAGGGGATATTTGGGTTAAACCAGAATATCCCGTTTACCATTGGCACCCATCGAGCTGACGATGCCATTTTCTTCCATCTGGTCAATGATCCGTGCTGCACGGTTATAACCCAGGCTAAATTTACGCTGTAATGATGAAGTCGATGCTTTGCGTGTTTCTAGAACGAAAGAGACACATTGATCATACAGCGCATCTCGGCTTGGATCACCATCCCCATCTTCAAAACCACGCGATGTAGGCTCTTCATCAAATGGCGTAAGAATCTCATCCACATAATCTGGCTCACCACGTTCACGCCACGCGTCACAAATACGGTTCACTTCATCATCACTAATGAAGGCTCCATGGACACGCTCGGGCTCGATTTTACCCGGGCCGAGGAACAGCATGTCACCATGACCGAGCAAGTCTTCTGCCCCACCCGCATCCAGGATGGTACGCGAGTCAATCTTACTGTTGACACGTAATGCCACACGGGTTGGAATATTCGCCTTGATCAGACCGGTAATCACATCCACCGAAGGACGTTGTGTGGCAAGTAACAGGTGAATCCCCGCAGCACGAGATTTCTGTGCCAGACGGGTAATCATTTCTTCAGCCTTTTTACCGACCTGCATAATCATGTCAGCAAATTCATCGGCCACGATCACAATGGAAGGTAATGGCGTTAAACGCGGTGCACGTTCCCCTACAACTGAGTCACTGGCTTTCCATGTTGGATCAATCAGATCTTCACCATTGGCAATGGCTTCTTCAACCTTACGGTTATAGTCACTGAGCTTACGGATTTTCAGAAATGACATCAGTTTATAACGGCGTTCCATCTCATTGACACACCAGTTTAATGCGCTAACCGCATCTTTCATGTCGGTAACAACAGGGGTCAGTAGATGAGGAATATCGTTATAGTTGGCCAATTCCAGTTGTTTTGGATCGATCAGGATCAGGCGAAGCTGCTCTGGTGTATATTTCAGCAACATCGATAAAATCATCGAGTTCACTGCAACCGACTTACCCGAACCTGTGGTCCCCGCAACCAGCATATGCGGCGCTTTACCAAGGTCAGTAATAACCGGATTGCCTGAAATGTCTTTACCCATCGCCATAGAGAGCATACCTGCAGGGTCTTCAAACGCTGGCGTTTTCAACAACTCAATCAAGCGTACCATTTCACGGCTGCTATTCGGCACTTCAATTCCGATATAGGGTTTTCCTGCAATCACTTCAACCACACGGACCGATGCCATTGACATGGAACGTGCCAGATCGCGGGAAATATTGGTGACTTTAGAGGCTTTTACACCAGGTGCCAGATCCAGTTCGAAACGTGTTACTACGGGTCCCGGCTGGGCTTCGACTACCTGAGCCTTGACGTTAAACTCTTGTAGTTTGATCTCTAAAAGTTCAGAAAGACGGGCTAATTGCTCAGCAGTAAAATTGACCTTTTTATTTGGATCGACTTCATCCAGCAATTCCAGACCCGGTAAGGTCGGCAGATCATGGCGTTTTTGCGCGACTTGCATGGCGCGTGACATTGGACGGCCAAATGCATCGGTTAAAGGTGCATCCAGGTCAAAATCTTCTTCAAGATCAAAGTCTGGCTCGGGTTCAGCTTTACCTGCTGTTTCTTGCCATGCTTCAATAAATGCTTCTTTAGACAAAGCTTCTTTCGGTGCAGACTTCACTTCAATCGGTGCTTTGACGAAAGCAGATGATTGCGCATAACTCGTGGTGCGTGGAGCAGCAGCATGTTCACGCTCCTCCTCAACCAGAAGATCATTGAATTCATCAAACTCTTCTGCCACCGAATGAGGTTTGTCTTCTTGTACGGTATTTTGTACAGTAACAGGAGTTTGAGCAGCATTGTTCTGATTAGATTCATGAATCAGAGCTTCAATGTCCGCCTCAAACTCGTTTTCCTGCTCAACAGGCGTATGCGGCATTGCCGGAACGTTTTGCGTGAATGGCGTATGTGCATCTGTGGCAGTTTTACTGTTCGGTACCGCGGCCAACAGCTCATCAAAGATCTGGTCATCATTCCAGTCCAGATGGCTGGCATTGGCTTGCTGCATAACCGCTTCAGCATGGGCTGAGGGTTCAAGTGCTGTAGTCATCTGAGCAGACTCATCAGCAGCACGGAGTAATGCATCAATCTCCTGTTTATGACTGGCATCATCACGTTGTAATGCACGCCATACTTCACCTGTTTTGACTAAACGCTGACTTTCAGTTTCAAATTGACGTGCACGTTGTAAGGTCTGTTCGAACTCTTCATCTGGCACAGTCGCTGGATGTGGCTCAGCGCTTTGTTGCTGTTCTTTCGCCACCACATCGGCAAATAATTTTTCAGCCATGAGTTGATGGTGTGAATCATCAATTTTAATCAGCTTGGCCTGAACCTGATTGGTTTTGCTCTGATTTGTATTGTCCTGACTCTCGCTTTCTGCTGGAGCCTTGGTCGTGACCGCTGGTGTTTCAGCCGGCGTCAGCTGTTCGGTTAAATCATATGCAGATTCATTTTGTGGCACATTCTTATAGAACAGGTCTTGCAAATACGCAGGCGTATTCTTCAAGGTTACCCAGGTTTTGTTCCACTGAATCCCAAAAGCCAAAGTCAGCAACAAGATACTGAAAGCGAGTAAAAATAAGGTCGCACCATAAATCGTCAGCAATTGAGAGAGACTTCCCCCCAACTCATAACCGATAATACCGCCAGCGGCATTCTCCAGCGTATCTGCCGGCATATTCCAATGTAGATACAACAAACTTGAAATTGAAAGAATCAGGAAGAACTGGGCTGCATAACGAAATGGGCGGTTCAGAAAGCTTCTCGGCCACCAGACCTGAATCGCTTCTATAAACAGGAACAAGGGAATAAGCAGGCTTGCCCATCCCAGAAAGCCAAAGAGTAAATCTGCGATCCAAGCACCGGCCACACCGCTTGCGTTCGAAACCTGCTGGGTATCGCTGGAAATATGCATCCACCCCGGATCAAACGGTGTATAGGTGACTGTGGCAAGAAATAAATAAATGCCAAAGGAAATCAAAAATAATGTCATTAAAAAGCGTTGTGCATAAACACTTGACACCGCAGTCATATACAGTCCTGTAACCCAATTCGTTATTTGTTGGTATCTTTTAAGGCCTAACTTACCTTAATCAATAAGTTTTATATTATGCACTCGTTCTTACAAAAAAGATGCACGATTATTTACTGTTGTTGTTAACATTCTGCACGGATATAGCCCAATTCGATTGAGTTAATCAATATTATCCGGATCGATTTGCCCCACTCCCCTCTCGATTCACGTATAATTTTAGCAGTTTCAATATAAAAAGGATGTTCTTTAATGAGCGCTCGTCACTCACGGTTAATTATTTTGGGTTCTGGTCCTGCAGGTTATAGTGCGGCAGTCTATGCAGCACGTGCGAATCTCAAACCGACACTCATTGCTGGTATACAACTTGGTGGTCAGTTAACCACAACCACTGAAGTTGATAACTGGCCTGGTGACCCTGAAGGATTAACCGGTCCTGTACTGATGGAACGTATGCAAGCCCATGCAGAACGTTTTGGTACAGAAATCGTCTATGATCACATCAATGAAGTTGATCTCAAGACTCGTCCATTCGTGCTGAAAGGTGATATGGAAGAATACACATGTGATGCGCTGATTATTGCAACAGGGGCAACCGCACAATATTTAGGCCTCGAATCTGAAGCTGCCTTTATGGGCCAAGGCGTCAGTGCCTGTGCGACCTGTGATGGTTTCTTCTATAAAAACCAGAATGTGATGGTGGTTGGTGGCGGTAACACTGCCGTTGAAGAAGCACTGTATCTTTCTAATATTGCAGCGCATGTTACGCTGGTGCATCGTCGCGATAGCTTACGTTCAGAAAAGATCTTGCAAGATCACCTGTTTGCCAAAGAAAAAGAAGGCAAAATCAGTATTATCTGGAACCATCAGGTCGATGAAGTCTTAGGTGACAATACCGGTGTAACCGCTGTTCGTATTAAATCGACCCAGGATGCAAGCACTCAGGATGTTCAGGTTCAAGGTCTGTTTGTTGCAATCGGCCATAAACCTAATACCAGTATGTTTGATGGACAATTGAACTTACGCGATGGCTATATTCAGGTACACAGCGGTACGGCAGGTAATGCCACTGCGGCTTCAATTGAAGGTGTATTCGCAGCGGGTGATGTCGCGGATAGCGTTTATCGTCAAGCGATTACTTCAGCGGGTTCAGGCTGTATGGCAGCGCTTGATGCAGAGAAATATCTGGATAATCTAAAATAATTAGACCAAAACAGAAAAAACCACCATTCATTGGTGGTTTTTTATTATATCCAGCAGAATCAGGTTAAGATTTCCCCAATTCTCTGTCACAGTCATGCACATTCTTCTTGGGCATGACCCAAGCTGATTCTGCTCAAGGATTGCCATTCCTGCGCACTTCAGTTAGTTTAGAATCATTCCTATTTACTTTGTTTGCTATGCAACCACTTCCCCCTTCTCAATATATTTTTCCAGATCCTGTAGAAGCTGATCCTGAAGGCCATGGCTTTATCTGTATTGGTGCTGATCTTAGCCCCTCTACATTATATGAAGCCTATACGCATGGCCTGTTTCCTTGGTTCAATGCCGATGAACCGATTTGCTGGTGGAGTCCCGAACCTCGTTGCATTATTGAACCTCATGCCTATAAACCGAGTAAATCATTACTTCGGAACATGAAAAAACACGATTATCGAATCACCGTGAATCGTGCTTTTGAACAGGTGATTCGTTCCTGTTCCTTACCTCGCAGTTATGCTAATGAAACCTGGATCAGTGAAGACATTATTCAAGGCTATTGTGACTTATTTAATGCCGGCTATGCCTATAGTGTTGAAGTCTGGCAGCAACAGAAACTGGTGGGTGGTTTGTATGGCGTCAGCATTGGCAAAGGCTGTTTTGGTGAGTCGATGTTTAGCACTGAAACCGACGTGTCGAAAATGGCGTTCTATACCCTGATGCTGATCGGACAGGAAAATCAGTTGCCGTGGATTGACTGCCAGCTGGTCAATGACCATCTTTTAAGCTTGGGTGCGAGTACACTTTCTCGCCAAGCCTATCTTAAATCGTTACAAGATGTAATTATTGCCCCCTCTATCAATTGGAAAAGTTATCAAGAACGTGTATTTTCAAGTAAAACAATAGCAGTTTTTAATACATTAGACGGTTAACGGATTAACACCTTGGAGGGACAGATTAATGAAATCATACCAACCCAAGTCCCTTTTAAATGACTTACAGTACTATATTACCCCACCGCATGATTGTAGTTATCTCGATAATAAATCTGCGCGGATGGTCTTTCTGGACCCGATTCACCGTATTGATGTGGTGACATTGTCAGAACTTTCTCGTGTGGGTTTTCGTCGTAGTGGTGATTTTATCTATCGTCCTGAATGTCACTTATGTCGTCAATGTTTATCCTGTCGTGTTCCCGTGCGAGAATTCAGCATGAATAGCAGCCAGAAAAAGGCTTGGAAACGCAATCAAGATTTACAAATGAGTATTCTGCCGACCTCGCAGGCCACTCAGCAACATTACGATTTATATGAACGCTATATCAATGAACGCCACTCAGATGGCGATATGTATCCCGCTAGTCTGGACCAGTTTGAAAAATTTCTGGTGCATAGCTGCACCGAAAGCTTCTTTATTGAACTATGGAAAGACCAGAAATTAATTGCAGTCTCAACCTGCGACCTGATGGACGATGGACTGTCAGCGGTTTATACCTTCTTCGATCCTGATGAGCAACGCCGCTCCTTAGGTGTGTTCGCAATCCTGAAACAGATTGAATATGTCCGCAGCTTGAATCTGGAGTATTTATATCTGGGTTATTGGGTCCCGCATTCAGATAAAATGAATTATAAATCGCAATATACCCCACTGGAATTATTACTGGATGGTCAATGGCGCAGACTCAACCGCCCACTCGCAGACAATGAAATCCAGCAACTCGGGAATTCATTGATGAGTACCTTACCCTCTGAATGGAATAATTTAATTATTAAATAACGCTGCAAAATCATCTGTGCATGTCTTAACCATAATCACGGCATGCTCTCTCGAACCATCCGGATTCGGATAATAGTTTTTGCGCACATCAATTTGATGAAAACCTGTTTTTTCATATAAACGTATTGCAGCGGTATTACTTTCACGCACTTCTAAAAAAATCTGGATCGGATTGTTTTTTAATTGCTGGATAGATTGGTCCAGTAATTTATAACCGAGACCCTTGCCCTGCTGACTCGGATGGATCGCCATCAACAATAAATTAGCCTCATCCAGAACAGGCTGTAAAATACAAAAACCGACCACCTGATCAGCCTGTTCGTAAACCGTACATTGATATGAAGCTAAAGATTCCTGAAACTGCTGCTTATTCCATGGATGGGTCTGGACCAAGCGCTCAATGGCTGCCACACTTTCCAGATCACTGTCTCGCATCAATCGAATCACAAGTTAACACTCTAAAAATTACTGTGGCAGATTATCGACAATTTCAGCTGAAAATTGAATAAAAAAATGGGCAGTTTTACTGCCCTTGAACATTAACTTGGATTAAAGCCCAATTCAGCCCGCCATTTATTCAGCAGTTCGGTCGTATCGTCATCATTGGGATGAAATTTCGGTCTTAAGAAAGACAGCAATGTTGGAATCTGACGTGTCATAAAGCCTTTATAACCATACATAAACTTCAGCATGTACTTAGTATCACGCCAGGTCAGTTTGCCATCTACCTGCAGTAATTTTGCAGTGAAATAAGATTGGGTAATAAAGATCAGCCCCATGGCAATCACCAAGGCCAATGAACGCATAAAATAGGCTTTAGCACCCTGTCCATACATCGACTCATACACATCAAAAGCGACGGCCTTATGCTCATTTTCCTCTACCGCATGCCACATCCATAAATGGTACATGGTCTCATCCATAAACATGGCTTGGATATCCGGATTACTCAATAACTCTTCGGCAATGGTCGAGGTAAAGTGTTCTAAAGCACAGGTCCCGGTCAAACTGATCATTTCTTTGGTGAAACCAAAAGGTTTCAGGAGTTTCGAGGTTACTCCAATGGTTCGGTTAATCAAACGGCCAGTTTGTGCTTCCATTTTACGGACATTGTATCCATAGGCCTGCGCAGATGCATTGAAAGCCAAATGCTCTTTTGAATGCATCGCTTCCTGACCAATGAAGGCACTGATTTCTCTCTGCAATCTCGGGTCAGCCAGTTTGGGATCATTACGGACTGCACGTGTGCTATTGACAAAGAATTGCTCACCTTCTGGAAATAGTGCTGAAAGCGCAGTCATAAAATGGGTTAAGGCAGCATCTCCATTGGCCCAGTAACGTGGTACTTCACCAAATTCAAAATCCATTCGGCGTACAGGAAAACTGGCGCCAGCTCGGTTTGAAATATTGACTTTAGCATTCATACCCTTTTCTCCTATCCGTGAATATTCTTGATAAATCATGCTGAATAGTTCATTTATACGCCCTTTTCAGTCGTTCTCATAAGTGCAGATAAGGTCAGAAAAACATCATATTAGGACATGTCACCACACTAAAAAATCATCTATGAAATAAAGGCTGCAAAATAAAAAAAGGGCAATTTTGATTGCCCTTTTTAAACCCTTCACGTCAAAATGAAAAGTTAGAAACCAAGTTTTGCTTTCCAGTCTTTTAACAGCTGAACTGTATCCAGATCATTAGGATGGAAACCAGGTTTAAAATAAGCCAGCATCTCCCCGGCCATGCCGGTAATAATGCCTTTTGAAGGGCTATAACCATATTTATAAATCATAGCCAATTCTTTAAAGTTCAGCTTCTTGTCCTGTTGCAACAAACGTAAAGTGAAATAAGACTGGAGGATAAAAATCAAGGCCATGGCAAATACCAGCGCAGAGGTACGCAAGCTATAGGCTTTTAAACCTTTACCAAATACTGCTTCATAAACATCATAAGCCACGGCTTTATGTTCATTTTCCTCGACTGCATGCCAGAACCACATATAAGACATGGTGTCATCGGTCATTAAGTCCTGAATATGCGGGTTACGTAATAACTCAGAAGCAATAGTCGCGGTAAAATGTTCTAAGGCTGTGGTTGCGGTGAGATTGACCATTTCTCGGGTCATACCAAAAGGTTTGACCACCTTAGAAAAGTTGCTTAATGCAAACTGGATATAACGCCCCGTGATCCGTTCTAACGTTCTGACATCATGGCCATATTTCTGAGCTGAGGCATTAAAATTAACATGCTCTTGCGTATGCATGGCTTCCTGACCAATAAAGGCACTGATTTCTTTTTGTAGCTCTTCATTGTCTTTAATCGCCGGGTAATAACGAACCGCACGTACAGCATCAATAAATAATTTTTCACCATCTGGGAACAGCGCAGATAAACCTGTCATGAAGTGGGTTAAACCTGCCGAACCATTCATCCAGTATTCAGGGACCTGATCAAAATCAAAGTTCATACGACGGACTGGGAAGCTTGCACCCGCACGATTTGAAATATTTACTTTAGCATTCATGCTGCCAACTCCTTTTCAGTGGAACTTTCCACTGAGCACTTTTGTCTGTTTCTTGCGTTTTATATTACGTGGTTATGCAAATCAATTAAGTGCAGTTTGGGACAGCAAGCTATCAGTTTAGGACACTCTTACCAATGGATTGTCTAACAATAAACAAAAAAAACACCCCAATGGGGTGTTTTTTTATCACTCTAGGCGATTATGCAGTTACTTTAGCAACAACACCAGCACCTACAGTACGACCACCTTCACGGATCGCAAAACGTAGACCTGGGTCCATTGCGATCGGGTGGATTAACTCTACTGACATTTCTACGTTGTCACCAGGCATTACCATTTCTACGCCATCTTGTAATTTGATCGCGCCAGTTACGTCAGT
>PJTY01000105.1_pt1 | contig 66979 bp, 63 predicted proteins | sample 1512121 | NCBI WGS metagenome assembly PJTY01 (sample SAMN08177680, study PRJNA422409) | Soil metagenome, whole genome shotgun sequencing project. | isolation source: Soil enriched (2) on filter paper: alkali lignin treatment | place: USA: Madison | collected 2015-01-15 | reverse complement strand
GGCGCGAGTTCGGGGATCGGGTTGGAGGCGGCGCGGTCTTTGGCGCAGCAGGGCTTTCGGGTGATCGGCGTCGGCCGCGATCCGGGGCGCTGCGCGGCGGCCGAGGCGGATCTCGCCGCAAGCGGGGCGCCGGTAGAGATGCTGCGTGCCGATCTCTCGCTGCTGACGGAGGTGGACCGGCTGGCGGAGGAGATCGCCGGAAAGGTCGAGAGAATCGACGTGCTGGTCAATAATGCGGGCGGCATGGCGCGCGAGCAGGCCATGACGGCGGAAGGTTTCGAGGCGAACTATGCCGCCAATTTTGTCGGCCCCTTTGCACTGACCGCGCGCCTGCTTCCGCTTCTGCGCAAGGCGGCGGCCGATGTCCCGCAAGGCCGGGTGAGGATCGTCAACACCGCATCGGACGGCAGCGAAATGATCCCCGGCATCGATCTCGCCGACTTGCAGAATCTGGGCAATTGGAACGTGGGCGTGGCCTATTGCAGCGGCAAGCTGGCCAATGTGCTCCACGCGCGCGCGCTGGCACCCCGGCTGGCGGCGGACGGGATCGTCGCCCATTCGGTCCATCCCGGAACCGTGGGAACCAACTTCTTCTCGCATACGCCGGACAGCGTGCAGTCCGCTTACGGGAATGTTCCGAAGCTCAGCCCGGAGCAGGGCGCGGATACGGTGGTCTGGCTCGCCACGGCGGAGGAGCCGGGCCGGTCGAGCGGCGGCTACTGGTTCGAGCGGGCACCGCGAAAGCCCAATCCGCTGGTCGAGGATCAGGCCTTCGTCGAGAAGTTCTGGCAGGCGGCGGAGAAGCTGGCGGGTAGAGCTGGCGTCTAGAGCAGCTGATCTACCGCATTTCCCAAGTGATCGAGTGATTCCGCCTGATTTGAAAATGCTCTACGACGCCAGCTTCGCGAGGCGTGGCTTGACGATGGGCACGGTCAGCATCGTGCTCATCACCGCCATCAGCAGCAGGGCGGTGAAGGTTTCAGCGGTGATGATCTTCTTGTCGAACAGGACGTTGACGAAGATGATCATGATCAGCGCCTTGGTCTGGAGCATCCAGCCGATCACGTTGGCCTCGCCCTTCTTCCAGCCGAGCAGCTTTCCGGCGAGGTGAACCCCCGCCAGCTTGCCGATCACCGAGGCGGCGAGCAGCAGGAAGGCTGCCCCGATTACCGAGGCGCCGCCCATTCCCCAGTCTGTCTTCAGCCCGGTGCTGAGGAAATAGACCGGCATGACCGCCAGCAGCAGGAAGTCGCGAAGGCCGTCGAGCCGGGACATCGTGAACCACTTCGCATCGAGCACCACGCCGGCCAGGAAGGCGCCGACCATGAAGTGCAGGCCCGACCAGTCGGCGGCGAATCCCGCGAGCGCCAGCCAGATCAGCGAGACGTACCAGCGGTCCTGCTCGGAAATGCGCTTGAACAGGGCGCGGATCGTCAGCGATGCGGCGACGAAGCCGACGAGGAACAGGCCCTGTCGGCCCACGCGTTCCCAATCCACCAGGATCAGCGCGAGCACGCCCCAGATCGCCACGTCGTCGAGGCTGGCGTAGCGCAGCAGGCGCTGGCCCAGCGGTTGGCGGAAGATGCCGAGCTTTTCCATCAGCAGCACGAGAATGGGCAGGGCGGTGACGGCGCAGGACATGCCGATGCCCAGCACGGCTTGCAGGTAGGAGCCTTCGGTGCCGATCCAGCCCGGCGTGCGGAGCAGCAGCGCGGCAGCGGCGGCGCCGAGAGCCAGCGGGGTCAGCAGCGCGCAGGCGGCGGTCAGGCTGGTCTCGCCGCGATGCGCCCAGGCGTCGGCGAGGTCCAGTTCGATGCCGGTGACGAAGACGAACATCATCACCGCCCACCAGGCGACGCCGTTGAGGGCGGTCATGACCTGCGGGTTGAAGACGAAGGCGTGGAATTCCGGTGCGAGGTGCCCGAGCACGCCGGGGCCGAGCAGGATGCCGCTGATGATCTGGACGACGACCAGCGGCGCCCAGTGCTCGGTGCGGAGCAGCCGCCACACGAGGTAAGGCGCCGCGAGGATGATCGTCAGCGCAATCAGGAAAATTTCGGTCGTCCCCATCGGGTGCCCCGTCCCCAGTCATTCTTGTCGTTGGGGGCATGGATGCCGTGCCCGATGGCTTTGGGCAATCGGGCGTGGAGATATTTTCCGGGAGTTTTCCGGATTGTAATCGACCGGGAAGGATATGGAGGCTTCGCCGCGCCCGGGTCGCGGCGAAGCCTTGTCCCATCAGTCGAGGTTGGGGCGCAGCCAGCGTTCGGCTTCGGCGAGGTCCACGTCGCGGCGCTCGGCATAGTCTTCGAGCTGGTCGCGGCCGATGCGGGCGACGCCGAAGTACTGGCTTTCCGGATGGCCGAAGTAGAAGCCCGAGACGGCGGCCGTTGGCAACATGGCCTGGCTTTCGGTCAGGGTGATCCCGGCATTGTCCGAGGCCTTGAGCAGGTCGAACAGGATCGGCTTCAGCGAGTGGTCGGGGCAGGCCGGATAGCCGGGAGCCGGACGGATGCCGCGATATTCCTCGCGGATCAGCGCTTCGTTGGTGAACTGCTCGTCCGGCGCATAGCCCCAGAGCTTGGTGCGGACGTGGCTGTGCAGGCGCTCGGCGAAAGCTTCGGCGAAGCGGTCGGCCAGGGCTTTCAGCAGGATGTCCGAATAGTCGTCGTGCGCGGCCTGGAAGCGTTCGAGGTGCGGTTCGATGCCGTGGATGCCCACCGCGAAGCCGCCCAGCCAGTCGCCTGCCGGATCGACGAAGTCGGAAAGGCAGTAGTTGGCGCGGCCGCGGCTCTTCTTGAACTGCTGGCGCAGGAAGGGCAGCTGGACGAAGTCCGGACCTTCGTGGACGCCCTGCTGGATCGCATCGTAGACGACCTGCGGGTCCATGGCGCCGGTGCCCAGGATCACGTCGTCGCCCTTGGTCGCGGCGGGCCAGAAGGCGCAGACGCCCTTGGCGGTCAGCCACTTTTCCTCGATGATCTTGGCCAGCATCGCCTTGGCGTCGGCGAAGAGGCTGCGGGCGCTTTCGCCCACCACGTCGTCGTCGAGGATGGCGGGATAAGTGCCCGCGAGTTCCCAGGCGCGGAAGAACGGGGTCCAGTCGAAAGTCTCGACCAGTTCGTTCAGGTCCCAGTCCGCGAAGACATGGAGGCCGGGCTGGATCGGCGCGCCGGGCTTCTGCGTAAAATCGGCCGCAAAGCCGTTATCGCGGGCATCGGCGATGGAGAGCAGCTCGCTCTGGCCCTTGCCCTCGCGTGCGATGCGGACTTTCTCGTACTCGTCGGCGACCGAGGCGACGAAGGGTTCGGCCTGGGTGTCGGACAGGAGCTGCGAGGCGACGCCGACCGCGCGGCTGGCGTCGAGCACATGGACGACCGGCCCCTTATAGGCCGGATCGATGCGCAGTGCGGTGTGGACCTTGGAGGTGGTGGCGCCCCCGATCAGCAGCGGGATGTTCATTTCCGCACGCTGCATTTCCTCGGCCACGGTCACCATCTCGTCGAGCGAGGGGGTGATGAGGCCGGAGAGGCCGATGATGTCGGCATCGTTCTCGTTGGCGGATTCGAGGATCTTCGACCAGGGCACCATGACGCCGAGGTCGATCACTTCATAGCCGTTGCACTGGAGCACGACGCCGACGATGTTCTTGCCGATGTCATGCACGTCGCCCTTGACGGTCGCCATGACGATCCGGCCCTTCGACTTGGTCTTGGCGTCCTTTTCCGCCTCGATGAAGGGGATGAGGTGGGCCACGGCCTTCTTCATGACGCGCGCGGACTTCACGACTTGCGGCAGGAACATCTTGCCCGAGCCGAACAGGTCGCCGACGACGTTCATGCCGCCCATCAGCGGTCCCTCGATCACTTCGATCGGGCGCCCGCCGCGTGCGGCGATGGCGGCGCGGGCTTCCTCGGTATCTTCCACCACATAGGCGTCGATGCCGCGCACCAGCGCATGTTCGATCCGCTTGACCACGTCCCAGCCGCGCCATTCCTCGGCGGCCTTCTCGGCGACGGTGTCCTTGCCCTTGAAGCTTTCGGCCAGTTCGATCAGGCGCTCGGTCGAGGTCTTGCCGTCCTCGCCCACGCCGGGGCGGCGCATCATGATGACGTCTTCGCAGGCCTCGCGCAGGGCGGGGTCGATCTGGTCGTAGACGTCGAGTTGCCCCGCGTTGACGATCGCCATGTCGAGCCCGGCGGGAATCGCGTGGTAGAGGAAGACCGAGTGCATCGCCCGGCGCACCGTCTCGTTGCCGCGGAACGAGAACGAGAGGTTGGAAAGGCCGCCCGAGAAGTGGACGTGCGGGCAGGCCTTGCGGATCTCGACCACGGCCTCGATGAAGTCCAGCCCGTAGCGGTCGTGTTCCTCGATGCCGGTGGCGACCGCGAAGACGTTCGGGTCGAAGATGATGTCCTCGGGCGGGAAGCCGATGCCGGTCAGCAGGTTGTAGGCGCGCGAGCAGATCTCGATCTTGCGTTCGCGAGTGTCGGCCTGGCCGGTCTCGTCGAAGGCCATGACCACCACGGCGGCGCCGTATTCCATGCAGTTGCGCGCCTGGGCCAGGAACGGCTCGACGCCTTCCTTCATCGAGATCGAGTTGACGATCGGCTTGCCCGAAACGCACTTGAGCCCGGCTTCGATGACTTCCCACTTGGACGAGTCGATCATCACCGGCACGCGGGCGATGTCCGGTTCGGCGGTGATCAGCTTGAGATAGGTCGTCATCGCGTGGACGGCGTCGAGCAGGCCTTCGTCCATGTTGACGTCGATCACCTGCGCGCCGTTTTCCACCTGCTGGCGGGCGACTTCGATGGCGGCGGGATAGTCGCCGGCCATGACCAGTTTCTTGAACCGGGCGGAGCCGGTGACGTTGGTGCGCTCGCCGATGTTGACGAAACGGGCGCCGGAATGAATCGAGGTCATGGTCTGTCGTTCTCGTTGAGTCAGTTGGCCAGCAATGTGTTCGCCAACTTCAGGGCGAGCACGTAATCGTCATAGGTCTTGCCGCCGACGTCGAAAGTCCGGGTGCCAATCGTTTCGAAGCCGTGCTTGGCATAGAAGGCGAGGGCGCGGTGGTTGTCGTTCTTCACGCCGAGCAGCAGCCGTTCGTGGCCGGCGGCGGCCGCCGCCTCGCGCACGATCCGCATCATCGTGCCCGCCATCATCGAGCCCTGGAAGCGCGAGAGCAGATAGATGCGCTTCAGCTCCAGGTCGCCCGCCTGCGCGAGTTCCAGTTCGGGCGCGCAGATCAGCGCGTAGCCGACCGGGGCATGGCCGGGTTCGACTTCCGCCAGCCAGGCCTTCGCGCCTTTGGCGAGATAGTCCCGATACTTGTCGGCAGAGTGCTGCTTCAGGCAGTGGGCAACGATCCCGCTCCCGTCGATCAGCCCCGCGAAACTTTCGAGGAAAGTCGCGGAGGCCACGAGCGACAGGGCATCGGCATCGTCTGCCGTGGCGGGGCGAATGCGCCAGATGGGGAATTCGGTCATCGATTCAGGCGACCATCGTGAAGGGTTCGAGCCCGGCGAGGCGCGTCACCGGCGTCAGTTCCGGCAAGCTGCGCGGCGGCAGGCCCGCGACCTTCTGCGCCATGGCGGCGATGTGATCCGGTGTCGAGCCGCAGCAGCCGCCCAGCACGTTGACCTGCCCTGCGACCGCCCATTCGCCGACGAAGCCCGCGGTGGTCTCGGGCATTTCGTCATAGGCGCCCAGTTCGTTGGGCAGGCCCGCGTTCGGGTAGATCATGATCAGCGTGTCCGCGAGTTCGGACAGCGTCTTCACATGCGGACGCAGCTGGGTGGCGCCGAACGAGCAGTTCAGCCCGATCGTCACCGGCTTCGCGTGACGCACGGCGTGCCAGAACGCCTCGACCGTGTGGCCCGAGAGGTTGCGGCCCGACAGGTCGGTCAGCGTCATCGACATCATGATCGGCACTTCGCGGCCGAGGTCGGCTTCGAGCTGGCGCACGGCCATGATCCCGGCCTTGGCGTTGAGCGTGTCGAACACCGTCTCGATCAGGATGAAGTCGGCGCCGCCTTCGACGAGGGCCGCTGCCTGTTCCTTGTAGACGTCGACCAGTTCGTCCCAGTCGATCTCGCGGTAGCCCGGATCGTTGACGTCGGGGCTGAGCGAGAGGGTCTTGTTGGTCGGCCCGATCGCGCCCGCCACGAAGCGGGGGCGGCCGTCCTTGGCCTGGTACTCGTCAGCCAGCTTGCGGGCCAGCTTCGCCGATTCGATGTTGATCTCGCGCACGAGGTGCTCGGCGCCGTAATCGGCCTGGCTGATGCGGTTGGCCGAGAAAGTATTGGTCTCGGCGATATCGGCTCCGGCCTCGAAGTAGGCGCGGTGGATCGATTCCGGCACTTCGGGCTTGGTCAGCGCGAGAATGTCGTTGTTGCCCTTCTGGTCGTGGGAGAGGCCGAGGTTGCCCGCATAATCCTCTTCGCTGAGCTTCCAGCGCTGGATTTCGGTGCCGAAAGCGCCGTCCGTGATGAGGATGCGCTTGGCCGCTTCGGCGAGGAACTGTTCTCTGGCACTCATTGTCGTAATCCCCGATCAGCCCACAGGGCTAAGGTCATCGCTTGCTGACGGTTCGCGCGCCTTGCTGCACGAACCGTCCTTATACAAGTCCGCAAGTTCGTCCGCGTTCAGGCGTCCGTCTTCGGGCGCAGGCCCAGAAGCTGGCAGATCGCATAGGCCTGTTCGGCGCGGTTGAGCGTGTAGAAATGGAAATCGCGCACGCCGCCCTCGTAGAGACGGCGGCAAAGATCGGCGGCGGCGACGGCGGCCACCAGCGCGCGCGGACCGGGGCGATCGTCGAGGCCTTCGAACATCGTCTCCAGCCAGCCCGGGATCTCGGTATTGCCCGACATGCGGCGAATCGCGGCGAAGCTCGTCACCGGCATGATGCCCGGCAGGATCGGCGCGGTGATTCCGGCGGCCAGGACTTTGTCGAGGAAACGGAAGTAGGCGTCGGTCGAGAAGAAGAATTGCGTGATCGCGCGGTTGGCGCCCGCGTCGAGCTTGCGCTTCAGGTTGTCGAGATCGGCTTCGAGGCTGGCCGCCTCGGGATGGATTTCGGGGTAGGCGGCCACCGAGATATCGAAGTCATGCCGCGTCTTCAGGCCCGCCACGAGATCGGCGGCGCCGGTATAGCCCTGCGGGTGCGGCGTGAAGACGCCGCCGCTGCTCGGCGGCGGATCGCCGCGCAGGGCGACGATATGGCGCACGCCCGCTTCCCAGTACTGGTCGGCGATCTCGGCGATTTCGTCCTTGCTGGCGCCCACGCAGGTGAGGTGGGCGGCCGGAACCAGATCGGTCTCGCGCACGAGCCGGGACACGGTGGAATGGGTGCGCTCGCGAGTCGAGCCGCCCGCACCATAAGTCACCGAAACGAAGCTGGGGGCCAGCGGCGCAAGCTGGGTGATCGCATCCCAGAGCTGCTCTTCCATCTTCTCCGTTTTGGGCGGGAAGAATTCGAAGGAGACGGAAATGTCGCCCGGCAGGTCCTCGAAGAGCGGGGCGGAGACCGGTCGTTCGGCAAAAGTCATGGGAGCTGGGTCTTTCTGTCTTGAATCTCGGTGGCTGGCAGGCGGCGGCCCGTCCAGATCTTCACGGTAAGCGGATCGCCGGGCAGCGAGACGGAAGGCTCGGAGGCGAATCCGGCTTCGGTCAGCAGGGCATCCATCTGTTCGTCGGCAAAGCCGAGGCGGGCGTGGGCATGGCGTTCGCGCAAGTCCTCGCGGTCGTGCGCGGCGAGATCGACCACGGCAATGCGGCCGCCTTCGCGGGTGACGCGTGCCGCTTCGCCCAAGACCACGCCGGGGTCCTGGGCATAGTGCAGCACCTGGTGGAACAGCACGGTATCGAAGCTGGCGGGCACGAAAGGCAGCGCGGTGAAGTCGCCCTGGAGCAGCGAGACCTTGTCCGCCGGCAAAGATTGCAAGCGTGCGCGCGCGATCCGCAACATGTCCGGGCTCTTGTCGAGCGCGGTGACATGGCCCGCTTTCGCGGCGAGCAGTTCCGCCATGCGGCCGGTGCCGGTGCCGACATCGAGCAGGGCGCCCAGCTTCTGACGGCCGAACGACGCCAGCAGCGCCGATTCGACCGGGCCGTCGGCGCCGTGAAGCTGGCGCAGCGTGTCCCATTCCTCGGCATGGCTGGCGAAATAGGCCTGGGCGCTGGTTTCGCGTGCCTCGCGAATCGCCGCGAGCTGGCGGCGATCCTCGCTACAGCGCGTGGAAAAGGCGGGGTCGTCGCGCTCGGCCACGGTCAGGAGCTGGGCGGCGGCGGCGCCCATCGGCGGCTCGCTCTTTTCCTTCACGGCGGTGCGCAAAAATACCCAGCTGCCTTCCTTGCGGCGCTGCGCAAGGCCCGCGTCGCACAGGATCTTCACGTGCCGGGAGACTCGCGGCTGGCTCTGTCCGAGCACCTGGGCAAGCTCTCCGACCGCCAGTTCCATATGTGCGAGCAGGCGCATGATGCGCAGCCGCGTCGGCTCGGAAAGAGCCCTCAGGAGGGGGTCGATTTGCATGGGTGAGCATATAAAGATATCTTTATATGTGTGCAAGCCCTAGGATTTCCGGGGGTTTACGACCCCTTACTTCCCATTTGCGTTGGCCCAATGTCTCGTCTAAAGAATGGCACCGCAGGCTTGCCTGCAAGCGTTGGCCTATGCGCCAAACAATGCAAGGGGATTCGCATGAAGAAGATTGCTTTTGCCGCGTTCGCGTCGGCTGCCGCTCTGTCGCTCGCTGCTTGCGGTGGCGAAAAGCCCACCGAAGCTGCTACCGAGTCGGTTGAGACCCTGCCCGAGGAAACTCTGGCTGCTACCACCGAAGCGGCTACCGAAGAAGCCACTGCGGCTGCCGAGTAATCCGGCCGGGGGCTGCGCACCGACCTTTCAGGTCTGCCGGCCCCCAGTTGCTTTCCGCCCTTCGGGGATCACGGAAAGTCCGTCCGAGACGGAAAAAGCCCTCCCCTCCGGGAGGGTTTTTTATTGCCCGGTTTCCGCGTCCGGTTCGAACCGCGCAAAAAAATGCTTCGGGAGCCTGCCGGGCAAGCCCCCGATTATACATCAAGCGCTCAGGGGCACTTGGTGAACTGGCCCTTCTTCGGGCCGGACGTGAAGCGGCATTTGCCGTCCTTGCCCTTGACGGTCATCGTCGTGACCTTGGTGGTGGTCTTCTTGGTCGTCACGGTCTTGCAGGGGATGAACTTGCCCTTGGCGTCGCGGCAGGGTGCCGCCATCGAGGGGGTAGCTGCCAGAAGCCCGGCGACTGCGGCAACGGCCATCAACTTGCGAATCATGATCGCTCTCCCGTTTAGCACCTTTGCATTGCCTCTTTTGCTTGACTGCGCCGCAGGAGATTTCGCTGCGATGAACCCGGCGGAATGCCGTTTCCGGGCCGCTCGATCTCCGCGCGAACGCAGTATTCGGATAAACTTTCGAAACCCGCGAATGTTTCTCTTGTCAGATCGAAAAAGGCGATCTAGAGGGCTGCCTCCCACGTCGCAGTGCGCGGGACCGGATCGCCCACCCAGGCGCGATCCGCTGAAATGGACGGGGCCTTAGCTCAGCTGGGAGAGCGCCTGCATGGCATGCAGGAGGTCAGCGGTTCGATCCCGCTAGGCTCCACCATTTCCACCACTCTTCACGATATTTCTGGCAGTTGCGTCGTCCCTCGGAAGGTCGGCTCGCACGAACGGCCTCGCTTTCCTCCCGTATCCGGGAAGCCATTTCAACACCTTCCCATTCGCGGCAAACCTGCCCATAGCGCGGCGATGCTTTCCCGCCTTCCCCCTCTCGCTTCCTGGACTTCCGCGCTGATCGCCGCCCTGATCGGGTTCGGAGGAACCGTTGCGCTCGTGGTCCAGGCCATGCAAGCCCTCGGGGCCGAGGCGGGGCAAGTCGGCTCGGCGGTCACGGCGCTCTGCCTCGGAATTGCCGTGCCGGGAGCGATTCTCTCGCTGTGGATGCGTATGCCCGTGGTGCTGGCCTGGTCGACGCCCGGCGCGGCGCTGCTTGCGGCCAGTAGCGGTGCGATCGCCTGGCCGGTGGCGATCGGCGCTTTCGTCGCGGCTGCGGCCCTGATGTGCCTGCTCGGACTGATCCCTGCACTCGGACGGCTGGCCGCGCGAATCCCCGCCTCGGTCGCTTCGGCGATGCTGGCGGGGGTGCTGCTGCCGTTCTGCCTCCAGCTTTTCCGCACCTTGCAGGTCGACGCGCTGCTGGTAGTGGTCCTGCTGCTGGTCTTCGTGATCGCCCGCCAGCGCTTTCCGCTCTACGCGCTGCTGCTGGTGCTGGTTTCCGGCGTGGCGGTCATGCTGGTGCGCGGTGACGTGGCCGGATTCGCGCCCACCGCGATGCTCGGCGGGTTGGCGCCGGTCACGCCCACTTTCGACCTCAAGGCCGTGGTGAGCATCGGCGTGCCGCTGTTCCTCGTCACGCTGGTCTCGCAGAACCTGCCCGGCCTCGTCGTGCTGCGGACCGCCGGTTATGAGCCGAAGCCGCAACCCCTGCTGCTGGGCACCGGCCTCGCGACGATGCTGCTCGCACCCTTTGGCGCGCACGGGGTCAATCTCGCGGCGATCACGGCGGCGATCTGCACGAGTTCCGACGCGCACCCCGATCAGGGGCGCCGCTGGACGGTCGGCCTGATCTATGCCGCGTTCTACCTGGCGCTGGCGTTGTTCTCGGCGCCGCTGGTGCAGTTCTTCCTGACGATGCCCAAGGCCTCGATCGCCGCCTTCACCGGAATCGCGCTGATCGCCCCGCTCTCCGGCGCGGTGGAGAACATGCTGATCGAGAAGACCGAGCGCGACGCCGCGATCCTGACGTTCGCCGCGACCGCCTCGGGCGTCTCGTTGCTCGGCATCGGCTCGGCTTTCTGGGGCCTGCTGGCGGGCTTCGCGGCGCTGGCGGCGAAGGCGGTTTTCGCGCGCCGAAATTGACCTCTCGCCCGCCCCGCCGTAACGCGCGGGGCATGACCGTAACGCGCTTCGCTCCCTCGCCCACCGGGCACCTCCACGTCGGCAATATCCGCACGGCGCTGCACAACTGGCTGCTCGCCAAACAGGCGGGCGGCAAGTTCCTGCTGCGCATCGACGATACCGACGCGGCGCGCTCGAAAGAGGAATATGTCGAAGGCATCCATGCCGACCTCGCCTGGCTCGGCATCGAATGGAGCGGGGAGGAGCGCCAGTCCGCCCGCTTCGCGCTCTACGAACGCGAATTCGAGCGCCTGAAGGCTGCGGGCCGCGTCTATCCCTGCTGGGAGACGCCGCAGGAACTGGAGCTGAAGCGCAAGGTCCTGCTGGGGCGCGGCCTCCCGCCGATCTACGATCGCGGCGCACTCAAGCTCACCGAAGAAGAAAAGACAGCGAAGATCGCCGCGGGGGATCTGCCCCACTGGCGCTTCCTGCTCGACCATGACGAGCCGATCGCCTGGGAAGACGGCATTCGCGGCGCGCAGAAGTTCGAGGCCGCGCAGATGAGCGACCCGGTGATTCGCCGCGCCGACGGCTCCTGGCTCTACATGCTGCCCTCGGCCATCGACGATGTGGACATGGGCGTGACGCAGATCCTGCGCGGTGAGGACCACGTCTCGAACACCGCCGCGCAGGTCCAGATGTTCACCGCGCTCGGCGCGCCGGTTCCGGCATTCGCGCACGAGGCGCTGCTGGTCGGCACCGAGGGCAAGCTCTCCAAGCGCCTCGGCTCGCTCGGCGTCGCGCATTTCCGCGAGATCGGCATCGAGCCGCATGCCGTCGTCGCGCTGCTCGGGCGCCTCGGCACCAGCGATCCGGTCGATCCTTTGCTGAACGCCGAAGCGCTGGCTGCCGCCTTCGACCTCACCCGCTTCGGCCGCGCGCCCGCCCGATTCGACGAGGCGGAACTGGAGCGCGTCAATGCCGCTGTGGTCCATGCGCTGCCGTTCGCGGCGGTCGCGGGCCGCCTGCCCGAGGAAATGGACGAAGGCGCCTGGGAAACGATTCGTCCCAACCTCTCGCACGTTCACGAGGCGCATGACTGGTGGAGCGTGGTGATCGGCCCGATCGAGGCTCCGGCACTGGCCGACGAGGATCGGGCCTATCTGGCTCAGGCCGTCGGGGTTCTCGGCGGGCTGGAATGGGGCGCGGGCGTGTGGAAGGCACTCACCGGTGCGCTCAAGGACGCTACGGGGCGCAAGGGCAAGGGGCTGTTCCTGCCGCTGCGTCTGGCGCTGACCGGGATGGAGCACGGGCCGGATATGGGCGCGCTGCTGCCGTTGATCGGGCGGGATGAGGCTCTGGCGCGGTTGAAGGTTTCGGCTGGGTAAGAACAAGGGAAGATCCGGGGCCCTTCGACAAGCTCAGGAGATCCCCCGGACCCTCGGAATGTCATCGTCGCGCGCTGAATATCAGTCGTGCGCTCCCTGCGGCGCAGCCAATAGGTCTTCCGACGCCGCCATGGGCGCGTGACGCGGTTGGTCCGCGTGACCTCGACGGTAATGGGGGTGCAGGGGGGCTATGCTCCCCTGCTTCTACCTTACTCCATGAACCACCCATGGCTCGCCACCAGCGACTGCCCGGTCAGCGCGTTGGTCTGGAAGCCTGCAAAGAACAGCGCCACTTCGGCGATATCGTCGACGGTGGTGAATTCGCCGTCCACGGTCTGGCCGAGCATCACGCGGCTCACCACTTCCTCCTCGGAAATGCCCAGTTCCTTCGCCTGTTCGGGGATCTGCTTGTCCACCAGCGGGGTGCGCACGAAGCCGGGGCAGATCACGTTCGAGCGCACGCCTTTCTTGCCGCCTTCCTTGGCGATCACGCGCGACAGGCCGAGGAGGCCGTGCTTGGCGGTGACGTAGGCAGACTTGAGCGGGCTGGCTTCCTTCGAGTGGACCGAGCCCATGAAGATGATCGAGCCGGATTTCTGCGCGTACATGTGCGGCAGCACGGCCTTGGAGGTGAGGAAGGCGCCGTCGAGGTGAATCGCCAGCATCTTCTTCCAGTCGGCATAGGCGAAATTCTCGACCGGGTTGACGATCTGGATGCCGGCGTTGGAGACCAGGACGTCCACCGTGCCCCAGGCTTCGACGACCTGGGCGACGCCCGCGTTCACCTGATCCTCGCTGGTCACGTCCATGGCGACGGCCAGGGCATCGGTGCCGTACTTGGCCTTGATGTCGTCGGCGGCCTTCTGCGCCGCTTCGAGGTTGAGGTCGGCAATCGCCACCTTGCCGCCTTCGGAGGCGTATTTATGCGCGATGGCATTGCCGATGCCGCTGGCGGCGCCGGTGACGATGCAGGCCTTGTCCTTCAGTTTCATTCACCTACTCCTCGTTGTCCGGCCTCTTCGCGCGCGTGCCCGCGAGGTCGAACGTCATGATTTCGTCGGGTTTCAGGCTCCGTCCGGTCCAGCGGCCGTCGCGCAGGGAGAAGTGCGCATCCGCCTTGCCCGCCTTCCAGTGCTCGGTCACGGTCATGCGCGAGAACTCGTAGTCCTTCGACATGGTCTCGTAGCCGCGCGGACGGTTGATGAGGTGCATCACCGCCACCGCGCCTGCCGGGCGGCAGCCGAGCAACTGGTGCAGGTCCGGATCGTCCCGCAGTTCGGGCGGCAGCTTGTGGGAGAGCCGCTGGGCGGCGGCGCGCATCTCCTGGAGGCGCTTGGACAAGTCGGTGTTGAGGCGGGTGCGGCTGGAGAAGCGGATGTCCTTCTCGCGCTGGGCGATGTCGGCCATCGTCTTGGGGATTGCCCCGCGTGAGGGGAACAGGTCCACCTGGAACACCGTCATCTCGCAAGGGCTGCGGTTGTCGAGCACATATTGCAGCGGGGTGTTGGAGACGAGGCCGCCGTCCCAGTACCACTCGCCGTCGATCTCGACCGGGGGGAAGCCGGGGGGCAGGGCGCCGCTGGCCATGATGTGCTCGGGGCCGATCCTGCGGTCGCTCTGGTTGTCGAAATAGACGAAATTGCCGGTCATCATGTTGACCGCGCCGACCGAGAAGCGGGTTTCGCCGCGGTTGATGCGATCGAAATCGACGAGGTCCAGCAGGGTCCGGCGCAATGGGGCGGTGTCGTAGAAGCTCAGGCGGCCGAGTTCGTCCGGCCATTCGGGCAGCGGCACCGGCAGGCGCGGGGTGAAGAAACCGGGCACGCCGAAGGTGGCGGCAAGGGCGGCGGACGTCTCGTTGAAGGCGCGGCGGGCGAAGCCGTTGCCCGCGTCGAGCCGGTAGAGCAGTTCGTGGCTGACCCCGTCCCAGAAGGCGCGCAGCTTCGCGACGCGTTCCTCGGGAGCATTGCCGGCGATGATCGCGGCGTTGATTGCGCCGATCGAGATGCCTGCTACCCAGTCCGGCGCATGGCCCTCGGCGGCGAGGGCTTCGTAGACTCCGGCCTGGTAGGCGCCGAGCGCGCCTCCGCCCTGAAGGACAAGCACCGACTGCGGTGCGTTCGAAAGCGGGGACGAAACGGTAGCGTTTTCGGCAGTCATGGGCAGGGTCCTGCGCATGGGGATGTTGCGATGCAACAAGTGGGACCGTGCGCAGATCCTTTCAAGCCCTTAAAATGCTTTCTACGCGGCCACTTCCGTCAGGCTTCCTTCGCTCGCCGCTTCGAGCAGGCGGCGTTCCAGCGCCTTGATGCGGCTGGATGAGGTCAGCTTCTCGCCCAGCAGGTCGGTGACGTAGAAGGTATCCGCCGCGCGCTCGCCATACGTGGCGATATGGGCGGAGTGGACCATCAGTTTCGATTCGAACAGGGCGTGGGCCAGCCGGTTGAGCAGTGCCGGACGGTCGCGGGCGTTGACCTCGACCACGGTGAGGCGGTTCGAGGCCTTGTTGTCCACCAGCACGCGCGGGCGCACGTCGAAGGCGTCGGCGCGGGGGCGTGCATCGGGGCGGGCGACGAGCTGGGGCAGGATCTTGATGCGGTTGGCCAGCGCGTTCTCGATCGAGGAGCGCAGGCGCGCAAGCTGGGTTTCTTCCATGAACGGCCGGCTCAGCGGGTCCTGCACCAGGAAGTTGTCCACCGCGCGCCCGGTCCGGGTCGTATGGATGCGCGCGTCGATGATGTTGCCGCCTGCGAGATGGATGCCGCCGGCGATGCGGTAGAACAGGCCGGGATGGTCCGAGGCGATGACGGTGACGAGCGTGGCCCCGCGCGCCGGATAATACTCGGTCGCGATCGAGAGCGGCTCGTCCTGCGAGGCATGGAACTGCGCGAGGTTCTTGGCGATGACGTCTTCCGGCTCGGCGATCCAGTAGGCATCGGCGAACTGGGTGCCGAGTTCCTCGACGAGCGCGGCCGTTTCCGCGGTGCCCTCGGCGACGATGGCCTTCTTCGCCGCGACCCGCTTCTCGCGGCCGAATTCGACATGGCCGAGCCGCAGGCGTTCCTCGGCGGCGCCGTAGAGTTCGCCGATGAGCTGGCGCTTCCACGAATTCCAGGTGCCGGGGCCGACCGCGCGGATATCGACGATGGTCAGCAGCGTCAGCTGGCGCAGACGGTCCACCGATTGCACGAGTTCGACGAAATCGGTGATCGTCTTGGCGTCGGACAGGTCGCGCTTGAAGGCGGTGGCCGAGAGCACCAGGTGGTGCAGCACCAGCCAGGAGACGAGTTCGGTCTCCTCCTCGTCCAGCCCGAAGCGCGGGCAGAGCTTGAGCGCGATCTCGGCCCCGAGTTCGGAATGATCGCCGCCGCGGCCCTTGGCGATGTCGTGGAGCAGCACCGAGGCGTAGAGCGCGCGGCGCGAGCGGACCTTGTGGATGATCTCGTGGCTGAGCGGATGATCCTGCTTCAGCTCGCCTTTCTCGATGCGGGAGATCAGGCCGATGGCGCGGATCGTGTGCTCGTCCACCGTGTAGTGGTGGTACATGTCGAACTGCATCTGCGCGTTCACGCGGCCGAATTCGGTGACGAAGCGACCGAACACGCCCGCTTCGTTGAACGAGCGCAGCGCCGTTTCCGGGTTGTTGCGGCTGGTGAGCAGTTCCATGAACAGCTCGTTGGCGCGCGGATCGCGGCGCACCTCGTCGCGGATGAGGGTGGCATCGCGCGAGACCAGGCGCATGGTCTCGGGGTGGATTTCCAGCCCCTCGCGGTCGGCGATGACGAAAATCTCGATCAGGCGCACCGGGTCCGCCTCGAACCAGGTCTCGCCGGGCGCCATGATGCGGCCGCCGAAGACCTTGTAACCCTTGACCGAGCGGGGACGGGCGCGGAAGCCCGCCAGCAGCCCGCGCGGCTGGCGCTTGGCGAACTGGTCGTCGAGCTGGGCGAGGAACACGCCGGTAAGCGTCCCCACGACTTTCGCCTGGAGGAAGAACATCTGCATGAACCGCTCGACCGCGCTCTTACCGGGGCGGTCGGAATAGTTCATCCGCGCCGCGACCTCGCGCTGAAGATCGAAGGTCAGGCGGTCCTCGGCGCGGCGGGTGATCGTGTGGAGGTGGCAGCGCACCGCCCAGAAGAAGTTCTCGGCGCGGCGGAAGGCGCGGTATTCCTTGTGGGTGAGCAGGCCCACGTCCACCAGTTCGCTGGGGTCGCGGACCTTGTGGATATATTTGCCGATCCAGTAGAGCGTGTGGAGGTCGCGCAGGCCGCCCTTGCCCTCTTTCACGTTGGGTTCCACGACATAGCGGCTGTCGCCCATGCGCTTGTGGCGTTCCTCGCGCTCGGCCAGCTTCTCGACCACGAACTGGCGTTCGGTCCCGGCGACGACGTCCTTCCAGAAGCGTGCGCGCACTTCCTCGTAGAGGTCCTGGTCGCCCCAGACGTAGCGGCCCTCCAGCATCGCGGTGCGGATGGTGAGGTCTGAACGGCTCATGCGGACCATGTCGTCCACCGAGCGGCTGGAGTGGCCGATCTTGAGGCCGAGGTCCCAGAGGAAATAGAGCATCGCCTCGATCACCTGCTCGCACCAGGCGGTCTGCTTGATCGGGGTGACGAAGGCGAGGTCGACGTCGGAATGGGGCGCCATCTCGCCGCGTCCGTAGCCGCCGACGGCGACGATCGAGAGGCGCTCGCCCTTCGAACGATTCATCGCCGGATAGACGTGGGTGGAGACGTGATCGTGAATGATCCGCAGCAGCTGGTCGACCAGATAGGCCTGCGCTTCCGCCACTTCGTGCCCGGCGGAAGGCTTTTCCACCAGGCGGCGGGCGATCTCTGCACGGCCCTGTTCCAGCGCCTCGCGCAGGAGTTCGACCACCCGCTTGCGGCCCTTGGCGGCGCCGGTCTCGGCGACGACGGCTTCGATGGTCTCGACCAGCGCGCGGCGGTCGATCACGGAACGGGGCGAAGGGATGCGGATCACGCTCATGTCGAGCGATATCTAGACATTCAACGGCTTGAGGGGAACAGCGCGCTTGCTTCCGCCCGCCGATTTTGCGGGGCCTCGGCAAAATCCGGCCTACCATCGTCCCGCCGCCTATGCCAGAAGGCGCCGGACTATGCACCGCCGCGCCGTCCGGCCCGGCGACCTTACGAGATTTACGAGGTCCTGCCCTTGTCCCTGACAGCACTTGCCGCAGCCGCCGCCGCAGAGGCGCACCAGCCGATCTACTGGGTCAACCTCGGCCTCAAGAACTACCTGTTCCGGATCGGCAGCTTCGAACTGCGCTGGTATTCGCTGGCCTATCTGGCCGGCATCATGCTCGGCTACTGGCACCTCTCGCGCATGATCAAGGCGCCCGGCGCGCCGCTGGCGCAGCGCCATGCCGACGATCTGTTCTTCTACTGCACGATCGGCATCATCCTGGGCGGACGCCTGGGTTATGCGACGTTCTACACGGGCGGCGATACCGGCATTCCCAGCCTCTGGAGCGATCCGGGCGCGCTGGTTTCGCTTTGGCACGGCGGCATGAGCTTCCACGGCGGCCTGATCGGCGTGCTGCTGGCGATGAGCTGGGTGTCCTGGCGCGGGAACCTCGATTTCCTGCGGGTGACGGACTATGTCTCGGTCTGCGTGCCCTTCGGCATGTTGTTCGGCCGCCTCGCGAACTTCGTGAACGGCGAGCTTTGGGGGCGGGTCGTCACCAACCCGAACCTGCCCTGGGCCATGGTCTTCCCCGATGCCGGACCGCTGCCGCGCCACCCCAGCCAGCTCTACGAAGCGGGCCTCGAAGGCCTGCTGATGATCGTCGTGATGCTCAGCCTGTTCTGGAAGACGCGCGCGCGGTTCCGTCCGGGCCTGCTGGTCGGTGTGTTCACCACGGGCATCGCCTGCGCGCGCTTCACCGTGGAGTTCTTCCGCCAGCCGGATGCCCAGCTTCAGGACTTCGCCGAACGCAGCGGGTTGTCGATGGGCCAGTGGCTGACGATCCCGCTGATCCTGCTCGGCCTGGTGCTGATTGCCCGGGCGCTGACCAAGCCGGCGCTGGCCACCGTCCGCCCGATCGCCGCGTAAACCCATGTCCCACGCCGAACCGCTCTCGGCCGTGTTCCAGCGGCTGATCGCGAACTACGGGCCGATCTCGCTGCTGCACTACATGGGCGAATCGAACGCCCGCTACTATGCCGACAAGGATCCGTTCGGCGCCGCCGGGGATTTCATCACCGCCCCCGAGATCAGCCAGATGTTCGGCGAGCTCGTCGGGCTGTGGCTGGCCGATATCTGGGTGCGGGCGGGCAGCCCGGCGCCTGTGCACTACGTCGAGATGGGGCCGGGGCGCGGCACGCTGGCGCGCGATGCGTTGCGCTCCATGAAGCGGGTGGGACTCGAACCCCAGGTGCACTTCGTCGAAGGCTCGCAGGCGCTGCGGGCGCTTCAGGCCGAGGCCGTGCCGCAGGCGCAGTGGCACCACGATCTCGGCAGCGTGCCTACCGATGCGCCGCTGCTGGTAGTCGGCAACGAATTCCTCGACGCGCTGCCGGTGCGCCAGCTTGTGAAGACCGCCAAGGGCTGGCGCGAGCGCATGGTGGACTGGGCGGAAGACCGCTTCCGTCCCGTCGCCGGGGACAAGCCGATGGATGCCGCCGTGCCGGATGCGCTCAAGGATGCGCCGGAAAGCACGCTGGTGGAAACCTGCCCCGGTGCCGCCGCCGTCATGCACGAGCTTGCCGCAAGGCTCGCGGCGCAGGGCGGCGCGGCGCTGTTGATCGACTATGGCTATGCCGAGCCGCAGACCGGCTCCACTTTGCAGGCACTGCGCGCGCATACCAAGGTCGATCCTTTCGCGATGCCGGGGGAGGCCGATCTCACCTGCCTCGTCGACTTCGCCATCCTGGCGGAGATTGCGGCGAGCGAAGGCGCGAAATGGCAGGGCACGGTGACGCAGGGGGCGTTCCTGCGCGCGCTGGGGATCGAGATGCGCGCCGCCAACCTTGCCGCCGCTGCGCCGCATCACGCGGATACTATCCAGCGGGCAAAAGATCGGCTTATCAATGACGATCAGATGGGAACCCTGTTCAAGGTCATGGGCGTGACCGGGCCGCAATGGCCGCAAGGCGCGGGGTTCTGACGACATAACAGGGGGCAGAATGAGCGAAGCAGCGATAGCGCCGTCGGGGGCGACGGCCACGGCCAGCAAGGGCATTACCGCGCAGGACTTGCGCGGCCCGGATCGGCTGGAGCGGGCGCTCGGGTTTCTCGCGCTCGTCATGCTGGGCTTCATCTTCGCGGCCCTGCTGCGCGGCCGGGCCGAGTGGGAGCATGTGCCGCCCGTCATCTGGGTCCATCTCGCGACGATCCTCGTAGCGCTGCTGCTGACGCCGGTGCTGCTCTGGCGCCGCCGGGGCGATACGCGGCACCGGGTCTACGGCTATGTCTGGAGCGGGGCGATGATGCTGACCGCGCTGGACAGCCTTTTCGTTCATGGCAACGGACCGGGGCGTTTCAGCCTGATCCACGTGCTTTCGCTGTTCACTCTCGTCATGGTGCCGGTGCTGGTACTGGCGGCGCGTCGGCACAATGCCGCCCGTCACCGCCGGACCGTACGCGGCCTCATCATCGGCGCCCTGCTGATGGCGGGCTTCTTCACTTTCCCGTTCGACCGCCTGCTGGGACACTGGCTGTTCGGCTGATCAAGCCTGCGACTTTTCTCGTCATTGCGAGGAGGCGTAGCCGACGAAGCAATCCAGAGCGGTGCAAGACTGCTCTGGATTGCTTCGCTACGCTCGCAATGACGAGGATAGGCTGAAGTCAGGCGGCCCTCATGCCATTCAGCGCGTTTCCGGCGTCCGGTCCTCTTGCGGCAGCTGACGCAACGGCACCGCCGAGAGCCAGTCTTCCAGGGCATCGAGGTCGATGGCGCCGTGGACGCGGTTCGTGCCCTGGATGAAGCCGCTGAAGCCGTCGCCGCCTTCGGCCAGGAAGTTCACCACGCTGACGCGGTAGGTCCTGGCCGGGGCGAGCGGCTTGCCGTCCAGCGTCAGCGCCGTGATCCGCGCGCCCGAGGGGCGGCGCATGTCGAAGGCCACGCGCAGGCCCTGGCTGGGTGCGAGGGCCTGCTTGTCGCCGCTGTCGTCGAGGCCCTGTTCCAGCGTCGCGCGGATCTGGGCGCCGGTCAGCGACAGCGTGACGATCTCGTTGTTGAACGGCTCGACCGCATAGATCTGGCCGAAGGTCACGGTGCCGTCCGCCGCCGGGATCAGCGAGGTACGGATGCCGTAGGGATTGACGAAGGCGATCTCGGCCCCGGCCTTGCGGCTGGCGGCAAGCTGCGAATCCGCGATCAGGTTGCCGAGTTCGCCGCCCTTGCCGACGCCCTTTTCCTCGACTTTGCCCGCCGGGCCGGAAAGCTTGCCCACCGGCCGCGCGACGAGGTGCAGCGAGGCGTCCTTGTAGCGCTGGATATAGGCCGCCACGTCCGCGCGCGGCTGGAATTGCGGGAAGGCGGGCTGGTTCGGCACCTCGCCCTTGGCCGACTTGTAGGCAGGCGACTGGACGATCAGGTTGTTCGCCTGCTTGCCCAGCAGCTTGTGCGTCGCGGGATCGAACTTGAGGGTGATATCCGTCACCAGCTTGCCGTAGACGCCCGCGCTCGTCAGCAGGATCGGACCTGCCTGCGTATTGGCGGTGTAATTGCAGACATAGGCCCAATGCGTGTGGCCCGAGACCACCACGTCGACGCCGGGGTTCAGGCGGCCCAGGATCGGCTGGATGTCGCCCACCGCCTGGTCGCAGCCGTTGGGATCGGCAGCGCCGTTGGTGCGCAGGCCCTGGTGGATCAGCACGACCACGGCATCGGCGCCCGCGGCTTTCAGCTGCGGCACCGCGCGGTTGATCGTCTCCGCCTCGTCCGCGAATTTCAGGCCCGCGACCCGGTCCGGCGCGACGAGGGTGGGCACGCTGCTCAGCGAAAGGCCGACGAAGCCGATCGTGATCCGGTCCTTGCCGGTGCCGAAAGTCTTGAGGCCGGTGCCGGGGAACAGCGGCGTACCGTCGGCCAGCGTGGTGCTGGCGGCGAGGTACTTGTAATCGGCGCCCTTGAACGGTTCGAGCTGGCAGGGCTGCCCGCGCGTGTTCTTGTCGCAGCCGCCGTTCTGGAGGCGGCGCAGTTCCTGCCAGCCCCGGTCGAACTCATGGTTGCCCACCGCGTTAAATTCCACGCCGACGCGGTTCATCACGCCGACCGAGGGTTCGTCGAGGTAGAGCGAGGAAGCGAGCTGCGAGGCGCTCGTCAGGTCGCCCGCCGCCACTACGACATTGTTGGCGTGCCGGGCCTTCAGCGAATCCACCGCCGAAGCCAGCCAGGCCCCGCCGCCCGCCGGAACCGCGACTTCGCCGCCGTGCCCGTCCGGCGTGTCGACCGACTGGCTGGGCGGTTCGAGGGCGCCGTGGAAGTCGTTGATCGCGATAACGCCGACTTCGATGGGGGCGGCCTGTCGGGGCGAGGCGGCCTGATGCGAGGTCGGCGTCGTCGCGCAGCCCGCGAGCAACGCGGCCATCAGCGAGGTGGAAAGCAGCGGGAAGCCGCGATGGAGGGGGAGAGTCATGGCCGCCGTCCTATCGGATGCTTCCCCGCCGGATCAATGGCTTTTCCTCCTCTATTCGAGGAGGCTAGGCGTCGTCTTCCAGCGCGTGCATGTCGTCGTCCGACAAGCCGAAGTGGTGGCCGACTTCGTGCACCACGACATGGGTGACGAGGTCCTCCAGCGTCACGTCGGTTTCGCACCATTCGGCGAGCAGCGGCTGGCGGTAGAGGGTGATGCGCGGGCGGAACTCGCCCGCCACCCAGACCGATTCCTCGTCGAGCGGGCGGCCATGGTAGAGGCCGGTCAGCTCCCAGGGATCCTCCAGACCGACCGCGCGCAGGGTCTCCGCGTCGGCGAACTCCTCGACGTGGACGGTCACGCCGACGAGGTGCTGCGCGAAAGGTTCGGGAATGCGCGAAAAGGCGGCGTGGGCGAGGGCCTCGAACACGTCCGGGCCGGGGGCATTGCCGAAGCGGGTCATGGCGGCGTTACTCCTGCGGGGCTTCCGGGGCGACGATGCGCGCGATCCCGGCGGCGGTGGAGGGGTGGTAGCTGGGCCTCGCCTCGGCGAAGAAGTCCTGCGCCTTGCTGGTGCCCCAGTCGCCCTGCTTCATCAGCCCCTTGTAGAGCGGATAGACCAGCAGCCCGCGCCCGATCCGCGAGAGATAGGCGCGCAAGTAGGGCACCGCCGGATCGTAGCGGTTGGCAATGGCGAGTTCGAACCAGGCCGACTGGATATAGGCGTTGCTTGAGGCCGAAAGGCCCAGCGCTCCGTCGAGTTCCTTGAGGCGGCCGGGCGTCTGCTGCCGGTCGATGCCGTTGAGGAAGCGCAGCCATTCCTGCGTGGTCCAGCCCTTGGGCTGCACGGCGGCGGCTGCTCCTCCGGCATTGAAGGCGGCGAGTTTTTCATCGACCCTGGCCAGCGTCGCGCTGCGCACTCGAACGGCGTTGTCCGGCAGACCCGCGCCGTAGGACCAGCGGTCGAGCTGGAGCTTCAGTTCGAGATCCGGCTGGCCCTTGAGCAGACGCTCGCGCAAGTCCGCGAGGAATCCGGCGGTGGTCTGCGGCTGGAAGGCGTGGCGGTCGAAGTAGGAGGTGAGATAGGCGTCCCACTTCTCGCGGCCCACGGTATATTCGATCATCCGCAGGAAGTTGGAGCCCTTGGTATAGTCCACCTCGCCCGCGCCCGGTTCGCCGTTCAGGCGCGTGGCGGCGCCGGTCTGGCCGCCGCCCGCAGCGATCTCGCGCTGGAGCACGTCCCAGTCGAGATCGGCATAAGTCGCGGCCTGCTCCTTGCCGTAGAGCGATTCCATGATGCGGTTTTCGAAGTAGGTGGTGAAGCCCTCGTTCAGCCACGAATCCGACCAGGTGGCATTGGTGACGAGGTTGCCAGACCACGAATGCGCCAGCTCATGCGCGACGACATCGGTGTTCGAGCGATCGCCGGTGACGATGGTCGGCGTCAGGAAGGTCAGCATCGGGTTTTCCATGCCGCCGTAGGGGAAGGCGGGCGGCAGCACGAGCATGTCGTAGCGGCCCCAGCGATAGGGGCCGTAAAGCTTGCTCGCGGCGTCGATCATCTTCTCGACATCGACGAATTCCCGCGCCGCCTTGTCCAGCATCGGCGCCTCGGTCCAGACGCCGGAGCGCGGGCCGAGCGACTTGAACTTCAGGTCGCCCACCGCGAAGGCGATCAGATAGGGCGGAACCGGCTTGTCCATGCGGAAGCGGAACTGGCGGCGGCCGTCGGGCAGCGCCTCGCCCTTGTCGCCCGAGAGCTTTTCGGCGCTCATCACCGCGATCATGTCGCCCGGCACGCGCAAGGTGGCTTCCCAGGTCTGGCGGATGCCGGGGCTGTCCTGCGTGGGCACCCACGAGCGGTTGAGGATCGCCTGACCCTGGCTGAACAGGAAGGGCTTCTTCTTGCCGAAGGTCATTTCCGGCGGCAGCCATTGCAGCGCGGTGGCGCCGGGCTTCGAGCGATAGACGATCCTGATCTTCGTCGCGCCGGCAAGCTGGACGGTGAGGGCCGAGCCGATGTCGGCGTTCGCCGTGTCCTTGGGGCCGAGCGCCCACTTGAGCGGCTTGCCCGCCGCGTCGGTGACCGCCGAGATATCCATGTCGTTGACGTCGAGCACGACCTGCCGGGCACCCGGCGCGGCCAAGATGTCGAGAACGGCGCTGCCGGACAGGGTCTTGGCGGCGAAATCGACGTCGAGATCGAGCGCCACATGCGTCACCCGCGCGACTTCAGGCTCGGCGTGAGTCCAGACGTCCCTGGCCTCGGGCGTGGTCAGGATCGGGGCGGGGGCCGTTTCCGCGAAGGCGGGGGTGAGGGCAGCGGTTCCGGCAAGCAGTGCGGCGGTCAGGAGAATACGCATAGGCGCGACTTATGGTCGCGCCTATGACCCGGTGCAAGGGGGCGGGTGCAAGGGTGCCTATAGACCCGAGGCGTAAACGTCGAACTTTCGCGTTCCCCCCGCGCGGGCGATGGCGGCCTGCACGTCGGGGCGCTGCTTCAGGGCCGCCAGACCCGCCGCGAACGGTACGGGAGGCAGGTTTGCGGGCGGGGGCGCATAGTCGCTCAATTGCGCGAGGGCGCCGATCCGGCGTTCGGGATCGGCGAGGCGCGCGATCATCGTGGCGGCGGCGGCATCGAGCCGATCCATGCAGATCTGCAGGTCGGTGACGGCCTCGGGATGATCTCCGGCATGGGCTTCCGCATAAGCGAGATCGGCCTGTGCGAGGTCGAGCTTGCCCGCGCCCTGCGCTGCGCAGCCGTGGGCCAGGCGGTACTCCATCGTGCCGTAGGGGCTGGCTGCCTTGTCGATCTCCGCGCCGAGCGGGGCGAGCGTTTCCAGCGCCGCTTCGTGGTGGCCGAAGCGGCTCTGCAGATAGGCGAGGTTCACGGTCTGGCTGATGTTCCCGCTGCCGTTCTCGCCATAGGCGATGGCCTGGCGGTAAGCGGCGACGGCATCCTCGTAACGGCCGAGTTGCTCGTAAGTGCGGGCAAGGCCGTCCCACCACCAGTTGAGCTTGCTCTCGCGGTCGGAGAACTGCTTTTCCAACACGCCGTAGGGGCGTGCGGCTTCGAGCGTGGCGTGCGCCTTCTCCGGTTCACCGATCGCCCGCTGCGCGGCGGCGATCCGGATCGGCAGATCGAGCAGGCCGGGGCGGGTCAGGCTGCGGCGTTCGAGTTCGCCGATTTCGCGCTGATAGGCCGCGCGCAAGTCGAAGGCGGCGGGAAGCGTCTCGCGCAGATTGGCATCGAGGCTGACGCTTCGCAGCAGGTCCGCGCTGTGGAGGGCGCCGATCTGCGCGGTGGCTTCCGTCCTGTCTCCGGAAGCGAGCAGCAGCCGCGCATAGGAAAGGCGGATTCCTTCGAAGCGGACGTCATCCTGGGCACGGGGGGACGCGGTGAGCAGCGCCAGAAAGCGCCGGTAGGCCGGATTGGCCTGATCGCCCGCGAATTTGCGGCCGAGCGCCATCAGCCAGTCGGTCTGGATGGCATCGATCCCGTCCGGCAGGGTCTTCTGCATGGCTTCGAGTGTGGAAACGGCATCGGCGGGGCGGCCGCCGTCGAGCTCCAGCCCGAAGCGCAGGCTCCAGGCGACACCGGGCGCGCCGGTGATCGCGGTCATGGCGCGGGCATGGACAAGGGCTGGGTCAATCCGGTTGCCGCGCGCCTCGCACAAGGTGGCGATCATCAGGAAGGGCACGCGCACGCGGTCGTCCAGCGTGGCGAAGCCCTTGTCGGCGACGATCGGCGAAACCTGACCGAGCGCGCCTTCGCAATTGTCGGTGGTCATGTAGCCCTGCGCCTTCGGAAGCGCGGCAGCGACCGCTTCGCCGATATCCTTGCGCGCCATGGCGGTATCCGGCGCGGCGGCCATGGCCAGACCTGCGAGTAAAACCGCGCGGAGCCGGGCTCCACGTCCGAAATTCATCATTCTATTCCCCGTTGCCTGTGTCGGACGCTAGGGCAGCGGGCGGAGCTTGTCAGCGGGGCATGGCGTGAAAAACGTCGTCATGGGACGATCAGGCCGCGAAAATCACAGCTTTTTGAGCACTCCGGTTACCGGGATGGCGATGCTGGCACCGCCGATCACCGGATCGCCGTCGAAACTCGCCTGGGTGCCGTCTTCCGCCGCCACGTTCACGGTGCCGCCGGAGGCCGTGAAGGTCAGCGTGCCGCCGCCCAGCGTTGGGATCGCGACTTTGCCGTCCTTGCTGGCCTTGACGGCGGCGGCGATGTCCTGCGGCGTCATATAGCCGGTCAGCATGTGATCCTTGATGAGCGCGGCCAGGGCGGCGTGGTCATCGGCCTCGGTCAGTTGCTTCGCCGGATCGCCGAGTTTCGCGAAAGCGTCGTCTTCGGGCGCGATCAGCGTGTAGCTGGCGTTCTCCCGGAACACACCCTCGATGCCGGTTTCCTTGAGCGCTTCGGCGACGGTCTGGAGCTGCGCTGCATTGTCGAGCGCCTGGGGCAGGGTCTCGGACGCGGCCGGGGTGGCGGTTGCGGTCTGCCCCCCGGAACTGTCCTTGCCCGAACAGGCGGCAAGCGAGAGGGCGAGGGCAGCCAGAAGCGTGAGAGCGAGATGGTCCTTGCGCATGTGTCCTTCCTGGCCCTTCAGGCGAGAAGCTCGATGGCCGCCCGCACGCGGCGGGAAGCGGGGTCGAGCTGGTAGATGTAGCCGTCGCTGTAGCGATAGAATGCTTCCGGCCCGTCGCGGTACTGGTCGCGCCAACCGGCGGGGAGGTTGTAGACGTCATGGCCCGGCGGCATTGTCTGGCCGATCCGGATCGGGGCGCCGAGCAGGATTGCCGCGACCCCGGAGATCGCGCTGCCATCGGGCTTCATCCGGTAGATCGTCCTGTCGTAATAGCGCCAGGCGCCCTCGCCGCCGAGGCCGTAGTAACGGGTGACGTAGGCTGGCAGAGGAACCGGCTTGTAGCTGCCGGGCCAAGGCTGCCCGACCGCGAGGCCGCCGCCGAGCAGCGGCACGTAGCCGACCACGCCGTTGCCGCTTTCGGTTCCGTCGGCAGCAGGGGCGTTCGCCGCGCCGAGGCGCAGCAGGTAGCCGCCCTCGAAGCGGGCCTGGGTGTCGTCGGCCCAGGCGGGGGAGAACCAGCCGGGATCGTGCCAGGCCTTTTCCGGCGGACGGGTGCGCGGCGGCAGCACGCAGCCGGGATATGTCCCGGAGATCGCGGCAGGGCAGCCGGAGAAGGTCGGAGCGGTAGCGGGTGGGTTCCAGGGGATGTCCTGCTCGCGGGTGAGCACATGGACGCGATCGCTTGTGGGCACGCGGAATTCGCGACCGCCCGAATCCTTGAATGTGGTTACGGCTGCGTTGTCGCGGGCCTGTTCCTGCTGGCGCTGCTCGCGCGCGGCAGTGACGCGGTTCTGCGCTTTGGCCTGTTCGGATTGTTGCGCGCCGGATTGCTCGGCCGCCGCGATGCCGATCACCAGCGGGGCGATCAGGGTCAAGCCGGTCATCCCGGCGAGAAATGTCCACGTTTTCGGCATCGCCGCTTCTCCTTCGAGGGGCGCAACGCGGCGGGACGATAGCCGTTCCCGCGCAAATTGTCGCCAGGCGTCGCAGCGGGACGTCGCGCAAGAAGAGCAGGTTAGCCAACGAAAAGGGCGCCCGGATTGCTCCGGGCGCCCCACTCGGCGAACTGAGGCTCCTTCCTCGAAAGGAAGGAAGCGCGATCAGGCGCTGTAGTACATGTCGAACTCGACGGCCGACGGCGTGGTTTCCCAGCGCAGCACTTCCGGCCACTTCAGTTCGAGGTAGGATTCGATCTGGTCCACGGTGAACACGCCGCCTTCGAGAAGGAAGGCATGGTCGGCCTGGAGCGCGTCGAGCGCTTCACGCAGCGAACCGCAGACGGTCGGCACTTCGGCGAGTTCGGCCGGCGGCAGATCGTAGAGGTTCTTGTCCATGGCTTCGCCCGGGTGGATCTTGTTCTTGATCCCGTCGAGGCCGGCCATGAGCAGCGAGGCGTAGCAGAGGTAGGGGTTGGCCATCGCGTCGGGGAAGCGGAATTCCACGCGCTTTGCCTTGTCGCCCGCACCGTAGGGGATGCGGCACGAGGCCGAGCGGTTGCGGGCCGAGTAGGCCAGCAGAACCGGGGCTTCGTAGCCCGGCACCAGGCGCTTGTAGCTGTTGGTGGTCGGGTTGGTGAAGGCGTTCAGGGCCTTGGCGTGCTTGATGACGCCGCCGATGAAGTACAGGCACATGTCGGAAAGACCGGCATAGCCGTTACCGGCGAACAGCGGGTTGCCCTTGTCCCAGATCGAGATGTGGGTGTGCATGCCCGAGCCGTTGTCCTTCATGATCGGCTTCGGCATGAACGTGGCGGTCTTGCCATAGGCCTGCGCGACCATGTGCACGACGTACTTGTAGATCTGCATGCGGTCGGCAGTGGTGACCAGCGTGCCGAAGGTCAGGCCGAGTTCGTGCTGGGCAGCCGCCACTTCGTGGTGGTGCTTGTCGCAGGGCAGGCCCATTTCGAGCATGGTGGTGACCATCTCGCCGCGGATGTCGACGGCCGAGTCGACCGGAGCGACCGGGAAGTAGCCGCCCTTGGCGCGCGGACGGTGGGCGAGGTTGCCCGTGTCGTAGTCCTTGTCCGAGTTGCCCGGCAGTTCGATGTCGTCGAGCTTGAAGCCGTTGCCCTCGTAGCCGTCATAGAACTTCACGTCGTCGAACATGAAGAATTCGGCTTCGGGGCCGACGTAGACGGTGTCGCCGAAACCGGCCGACTTGACGAAGGCCTCGGCGCGCTTCGCGGTCGAGCGCGGGTCGCGGGCGTAGAGATCGCCGGTCGAGGGTTCCACGATGTCGCAGAACAGGATGAGCATCGGGGTGGCCGAGAACGGATCGACGTAGACGGCGTCGAGGTCCGGCTTGAGGATCATGTCCGACTCGTTGATGGCCTTCCAGCCCTCGATCGACGAACCGTCGAACATCAGGCCGTCTTCCAGCTCGTCCTCGCCGAGGATCGAAGCGACCATGGTGAGGTGCTGCCACTTGCCCTTCGGGTCGGTGAAACGCAGGTCAACCCACTCGATCTCTTCGTCCTTGATGCGCTTGAGGACGTCCTTTGCACTCGCCATTAGAGTAGTCTCCAGTGATGCTCTTCCGATCCCGAAAGAGACTTTGATGTTCATTGTCTTCGGGCGTTCCCGGTCCCGCCGGTTCGTCCCGATCCGGCCGAAGCCGGGAAAATCGTTTCCGGCGTGGGCCGGGGGCGGATCTTACAGGGCGTCGTCGTCCCGCTCGCCGGTGCGGATGCGCACGGCGGTTTCGATGGGCACGACGAAGATCTTGCCGTCACCGATGCGGCCGGTCTGGGCGGCGTCGGCAATGGCTTCGACCACGCGTTCGGCCAGAGCGTCGGGAACGACCACTTCGAGCTTCACCTTGGGCAGGAAGTCCACCACGTATTCGGCGCCGCGATAGAGTTCGGTATGGCCCTTCTGGCGGCCGAAACCCTTCGCTTCGGTGACGGTGATGCCCGAGACGCCAACTTCGTGCAGTGCTTCCTTCACTTCGTCCAGCTTGAACGGCTTGATGATAGCTTCGATCTTTTTCACGCCAGTGTTGACCCCTGCATGGTCCCGGATTTTTTCCGAAGACAATTCCGGTCCGGGAACCGGATGCCTCGCGCGCGATTCCTATCAAGAATCGTGCCAGTGCGGTTGGCCCCCTCGTAGGCCAAGTGGCCAGCCGCGAAAAGACCGGAAACGCAGGTTTCAGCCTGCGAAATGCACGGAGTCGTGCATCCGATGCCTCCTTGGCGACATTATCTGATCAACATTCAGGCAGGGCCTGCCTTAAAATTGTGCAGAGGCATGTGACCTGCCTCTTTGAGGGCGTTCGTAGCATGAGGGGCGCAGCACGAGGGTCGATGCAAAAAGGCGCCGGAAACCGCATGGGCTTCCGGCGCCTTTTTTGCGCGAATGATATGTCGGGCCGGTGACAGCCCGTGGATCAGAGCCTCAGGCCGGCGGTCTCGGGAAGCCCGGCCATCAGGTTGAGGTTCTGCACGGCCGCGCCGCTGGCGCCCTTGCCCAGGTTGTCGAGCATGGCGACCATGCGCGCCTGCGAGCCGTCCGTCGCGCCGAGCACCCGCAGGGTCAGCGTATCGACCGGCGCCATCGAGGCGCGCAGCAGCAGTGCGCCGGGCTGGTCGTCGACGACGGTGACGATCTCGCTGCCCGCATAGAATTCGGCCAGCGCGGCACGCAGCGCGGCCGGATCGCCGGCCTTGGGCATCATCGAGAGGTGCAGCGGCACTTCCACCAGCATGCCGCGGTGCGCGGGGACCACGGCCGGGGCAAAGATCGGCGCGTGGGTCAGGCCGACATGCGCGGTCATCTCGGGCACGTGCTTGTGGCCGAGCGCCAGGCCGTAGGCGCGGAAGGCGATGTCGCGGTCTTCCTCGAAGTGCGCGATCAAGGCCTTGCCGCCGCCCGAATAGCCGGAGACGGCGTGGCAGACGTAAGGCCAGTCGGCCGGCAGCAGGCCCGCCTTCACCAGCGGCGCGACGAGGGCAATGAAGCCGGTCGGGTAGCAGCCGGGATTGGAGACGAAGCGCGCGGCGGCCACGGCCTCGCGGCCGACGACTTCGGGGAAGCCGTAAGTCCAGTCCGGCGCCACGCGGTGCGCCGAGGAGGCGTCGATCACGCGGGTCGTCTGGTTGCGGATCATGCCGACGGCGGCCTTGGCGGCATCGTCGGGCAGGCAGAGGATCACGAAGTCCGCGGCGTTCAGCGCTTCGGCGCGGGCAGCGTCGTCCTTGCGGCGGGCATCATCGAGGACGATCAGTTCGAACTCGGCGCGGCCCGCGAGCCGTTCGGCGATTTCCAGGCCGGTGGTGCCGGCGGCGCCGTCGATGAAGACCGTCTTCGTCATCAGTCCTGTGCCTCCAGAGTGTCGAGCGCGACATAGCCGACCTGGCCGTCCTCGCCGAGCTGGCCCCAGGCCCAGTTGCCGGCGATGTCGAGCACGTTGAACGTCTCGCCTGCCGGAAGCTCGCGAATCGCTTCGGCGTCGGCGCGGCTCATCACGCGCAGGATCGCACCCGGCAGCAGCTTGCGGGGCATCGGCACCGCATAATGCGGCACGAAGTAGAGCCCCGCCAGCTTGATATGCGCCAGATCGCCGCGCACGGGAAGGCATCCGGGATCCGCGGTCACGCTCGGTCCGGTCATGGCCAGAAGCCCATCGATCCGGGGAGGGCGGGTATAGGAATCCTCAGTGGCCAACGCGGGTGCTTCTCCAAATGCAAAGATGCGCGCGCTTAGCGGGGGCATGGCAAAGACGCAAGTTCAGCCGTGTTCGCCGGTGTAGCGCCGCTGCAACATCAGCCATGCCGCGCGCAGGCCAAGGGCATCGCCGCCCTTGGGACGACCGGGCTTGGCGGCGGGGCGCCAGGCGAACGTGTCGAAGTGGGCCCAGTCCAGGCCCTTCGGCACGAAGCGGTCCATGAACAGCGCCGCCGTGCTCGCGCCCGCGAAGCCGCTGGACCCGGCGTTGTTGATGTCGGCAATGTCCGACTTCAGGTATTCGCGGTAGCCGTCGTAGAGCGGCAGGCGCCAGCAGGGATCGTCCACCGCGAGACCGGCGTCGAGGATGTCCTGTGCGGTCTTGTCCTCGCGGGTGAACAGCGCGGGCAGGTCCGGACCCACCGCGACGCGCGCGGCGCCGGTGAGGGTGGCGAAGTCGATCAGCAGTTCCGGCTCCTTTTCGCCGGCTCGGGTCAGCGCGTCGCCGAGGATCAGGCGGCCTTCGGCGTCGGTATTGCCGATTTCCACGGTGATTCCCGCGCGGCTGCGCAGCACGTCGCCGGGGCGGAAGGAATTGCCCGAGATCGCATTCTCCACCGCCGGGATCACGAGATGGAGCCGCACCGGCAGTTTCGCGCCCATGATCAGGCGGGCGAGGCCCAGCGCATGGGCGGCGCCGCCCATGTCCTTCTTCATCAGCAACATGCCCGCAGCGGGCTTGATGTCCAGACCGCCCGAATCGAAGCAGACGCCCTTGCCGACGACGGCGATTTTCGGATGCTTCGGATCGCCCCATTCCAGTTCGATCAGGCGCGGCGCATGGGCGCGACCGGCGGCGCGACCGACGGCATGGACCATCGGATATTCGCGTTCGAGCATCTCGCCGCGGGTGATCTTCACGTCGGCGCGGAAAGCCTTGGCCAGCGATTCCGCTTCGGATTCGAGCTGGCCCGGTCCCATGTCCTCGGCCGGGGTGTTGACGAGATCGCGGACGAGTTCGATCGCCTCGGCCTCGGCGATCACGGCGTCGATCGCCTTGACTTCGCCGGTGAGGAGGATGCGCGGGCCTTCCTCGGAAGGCTCGGAAAGATAGCGGTCGAAGCTGTACTGACCGACGATCCAGCCGAGCGCGGCCTTTCCGGGCTCTCCGTTCGCGCGGCGGTAGGTGCCGGCGGGGAGCACGTCGGCCAGCTTGGCAAGGCACCAGGTCGAAAGCGCGGCGGGATCGGCCACGCCCGCGGCGACGAACCAGCCGTCGCCATCCGGCAGGATCGCGTGACTGCCCGCGCTGCCGGTGAACTTCTGCGCTTCGAGCGCGGCACGCTGGGGAACCGACAGCCCCTTGATGAACTGTTCCAGCCCATCTTTTGCGACGAGGTGGATGGCGACGGCCTTCTGGCCGCGATCGGGCTGAATCAATGCGTTCTTGTCGGTCATGGTTCCATTCTCTAGCCTTGCTGCGAGCATGAGCCGAGAGGGAAAATGATGCGATCTGGTGCCTGGTATCTTGCCTCCATTGCAACGGCTGTAACAGCGGCGGCCCTGCTGGTGAGCGGCTGCAAGGGCGAGAAGCCCGCTCCCGCCGCTTCGGAAACCGCTGCGGGCGCGGTGGAGACCGCGAGCGAAGCCGCGACCGAGCCTGCGCCGGAAGCCAGCGAAGTCCCCGTGGGCGGCGGGCGAGCGGAAAAGGCGGAGAACGACACTTACGAGTTCAGCTACGCCTATCCCGATGCCGCGGGCGCTATTCCGGGGCTGAAAGCCAATCTCGACAAGCAGCTTGAGACATCGCGCGCGGATCTCGTCAGCAGTGCGAAGGAAGGACAGGCGGAGTCGAAGCAGAACGACTTCCCCTATCACGCTTACAGCTACGGCGAGGAATGGAAGGTCGTCACCAACCTTCCGGGCTGGCTTTCGCTTTCCTCGGAAATCTACACCTATTCCGGCGGTGCGCACGGCATGACCACGTTCGACGCCCTGCTGTGGGATCGCCATGCCGAAGCGGCGCGCAAGCCGATCGATCTCTTCACCAGCAAGGAAGCCCTGTCCAAGGCGATTCGCACGTCGTTTTGCGCAGCGCTCGACAAGGAGCGGGTAAAGAAGCGCGGCGGCCCGATCGACAAGAGCGACGAGATGTTCTCCGAATGCATCGACCCGGTCGAGCAGGTGGTGATTCTCGGCTCGACCAATCGCCAGACGTTCGATCGCATCGGCCTGCTGGTCCCGCCCTACAATGCCGGGCCTTATGCCGAGGGCAGCTACGAGGTGACGGTGCCGGTGACCGGCGCGGTCATGGCGGCGCTGAAGCCGCAGTACCGGGCGAGTTTCTCGGTCGCGAAGTAGGAGGATGCGCGCGAGGTCAGGCATGATCTCGCAATTTGCGCGCACAGTCGTTATGTAGGCGTCATGACCGAATACCAGATCGTCGAACCCGGAAGCGAAACCGTCCTGCGCGACGGCACCATCAAGCTGCACGGCCCCGAGGGCTTCGAGGGCATGCGCAAGGCCGGGCGCCTCGCCGCCATGATCCTCGACGAGATCGCGCCGATGGTGCAGCCGGGCGTGGCCACGGCGGCGATCGACGACAAGGTGCGGGAACTGACGCTGGACGGCGGCGCGGTGCCTGCGACGCTCGGCTACCGGGGCTATGCGCATTCGTGCTGCATCTCGATCAACCATGTCGTCTGCCACGGCATCCCGTCGGAAAAGACCATCAAGGACGGGGATATCGTCAATATCGACGTGACCCCGCTGCTGGACGGCTGGCACGGCGACACCAGCCGCATGTACCTGGCTGGTGACGTCTCGCTGAAGGCGCGCCGTCTGGTCGATGTGACCTACGAATGTCTGATGATCGGCATCGAGCAGGCCAAGCCCGGCAACCGCGTGGGCGACATCGGCGCGGCGATCCAGGCCTATGCCGAATCGTTCCGCTACGGCGTGGTCCGCGAGTTCTGCGGCCACGGGCTGGGCCGCCTGTTCCATGATGCGCCCGAAGTGGTGCATGCCGGTCGCCCCGGCACCGGTCCGCTGCTGAAGTCCGGCATGTTCATGACCATCGAACCCATGATCAACCTCGGCAAGCCGCCGGTGAAGCTGCTGGCCGACGGCTGGACGGCGGTGACGCGCGACAAGTCGCTCTCCGCGCAGTTCGAGCACTCGATCGGCATTACCGAGACCGGCTGCGAAATCTTCACGACCAGCCTCAAGGGCCTGCATAAGCCGCCTTACGCCTGATGTTGGCGAAGGAGGGGCGTTCTTCTCCCGGTTTGCGCTTTCATCGGGCACTCCACCCCCGGCCTAACCGGCGGAATGGATACTGAACCGCGCGTAAAGCGCCGCAGGCTATAAAGGTCGTTTCCCGCAAGGAGCGCACCCCGTTGCTACGCGCGCAGGGTAGACAGTCCTGGGGGTGCAGGGGGCTAAGTTTATCCTGAGCTTCGCCGAAGGGCTCCCCTGCTTTTCTCTTTCTGCCCTTCAAGCCGCCAAGGCCGCAGACGGCTTACTCAGCAGCGCGAGCAGCGAAATGCGGTTGAAGAACCACATGCGTTGCAGTTCGAGGCCGCTGTATTTCCGCAAGGTGTTGGCGAAAGTATAAGGCGTGTACCAGACGTTGTGGTCGGGGTGGACGCCTTCGAGGAAGGTCTCGGTTTCCGGCACGTAGTCGAAATGGCGGGCGCGGCACTGGAAGGCGTCGGGCACGGAAATGAGGAAGAGGCCGGCGTCCACGGACTCGATCCGGCCGAGGAAGTCGGAAACGTCGGGGACGTGCTCCATGACTTCGGGGACAAGCACCACGTCGTAGCGGTCGGTCACTTGCGCGAAGTCGGTGAAAAGCTGCCCCTTCACGAATGGTCGCAGCTGTTCGAGCGCCTCGCCGTGGGGATCCAGGCCGTCGAGCCGGGCGCAATGCGCTTCGAGGCGGACGTGGAGCGACGTGCGGGGATCGGTGATCGGCCAGTCCGCACAGCCGACATGGAGCACCCGCTGGCCGGACAGCAGGCTGGCGAAGACTTCCATCCGGTCCAGCGAGGCGAGTTCCGATCCCACCGGCACGCGCTGGAGGAAATAGGGCGCATGGATACGTTCGAGCGGTGAGCTTGCGGGCGGTTCGGGGGTGGGCGGCGAAGGTGGCGGCGGAGGTGGTGGGACGGCGATCTCGCTCACATCGGCCTTGTGCATGTTCTCGTAGCTGTGCAGCGTCGAGCCCCAGAGCTGATGCGCATAGACCGGATCGCGGCCTTCGTAGGTGACGCCGGTGAAATGGCGCGGGATGAACATGTGGCTGGGGTAAATCCGCAGCGGCGTATAGGCGAACTTGCGGTAGCAGTCGGTCAGGCGCTGCGGCCCCACGGTTTTCCAGGCCATATCACCGACCACCGAGGGGCTGGCGGCGATGTCCTCGACGATCTGCTTTACGAAAGCGTTGCCCGCGGTGCAGCCGAAGTAGCCCGCGGCGATCAGACCGGGCCGGGCGATCTCGCTTTCCCAGCAGGCAAAGGCCTCGCAATCGAGCAAGTAGTCTTCGAGCGGGCGGAGGCAGACGGAATCGGTGTCGAAGACCAGTCCGCCGTGTTCGAGCAGGATTTCCCAGCGCATCAGGTCGGCCACGCCGTTGAGCTCGCGCGGAGCCATTTCGGCCATGTGGCGGGCGTTGATCCAGTTGCGCCCTTCGAGTTCGGCATTGCCCCAGAGGCGCAGCTCCCAATCGGGATGGGCTTCCTGCCAGGTCCGGATGCAATTGTCAGGGCGGCGGGTTTCGTCGCCGACCCAGATGAAATGGAAGCACTTCGGAATCATCGCGGCGGTTCCCGGCGGACGAGGACAGTCCTGTCCGGGGCTAAGGCGACAGAGTGAAGCAAGTCCGAAGGCGGGCTAGGCATTCCCGCGTAAATGGGCCTGCTCACGGGGGTACGGAGCAGGCCCATCCCCCTCTGGGAGAGGGCGAAGCGATCAGCCGGAGCGGCACGCAAGTGCGGAAGTGTGCCGCTCCGGGCGGGCGACCTCCGGGGGTTTGAAGGTCAGTCCCGCGGGATGATCCAGCGGATCGTCCCCAGGTAATTGCCGGCGACCGGCTGGCCGTCGGCATTGGTGGCCGGTTCGAACCGGGCACGCCTGCTGACGTATTTGCAGGTGGCCTCGTCGAGGCCGGTATAGCCGCTCGACGCGACGATGCTGCACTGGCCGACGCGGCCGTTCGCATCGATGTCGAGCCGGAAACGCACGCTGCCCTGGTGTTCCGCGCGCAAATCTGCGGTGGGATAGTCCTGCGTCGTCACCCAGCCGGAAGCCGCGTTGCGCGGAAGGGCGCCCTTGGGCTGGAACCGGGCCGGCGTTTCGGTCGGCGTGGGCAGGGCGACTGCAACCCTTTCGGTCTCGAAAGCGGTCGGGGTGGCAGTGGGCACCGTCGTGGCGACCTGGACCGGATCGTTCACCGGGATCGGGATGCGCGGCGCGGGCGCGGTCAACAGTGGCTGGTCCACCGGTTGATCGGGCTGGGCCTTGGGCTCGGGCGGCGGTGGCAGGGGAATGGGTTCGAGCTTGATTTGCGTGGCTTCGGTGCTTTTGGGCGGGTCGCTCTTGAACATCGTGACGGCAAAACCGTTGACGAGCGCGAGCACCAGCCCACCCTGGATCAAGGCCACTATGCCGCCGGTAAAGGCCTTCTGATGATTGTTGGAATGTCGATCGGCGTAGGACATCGGCAATCCTTTCCCATGGGTGCACCGCGTTCTTGCGACGCTGGCTTGCGGTTCGTCGCAAGTCCGGTGCACTTCATGGAAAGAAGATTATCATGAACCCGTACGATTCAAACGAAATTATACTAAACAGGACAAGTATTTAACCAAGCTAGGTGACTATCACCTTGTTTAGTTTTTCGTTCAGCGAACGGCGGCGATGGCTTTCTGTCTGCGGCGCTGCACCGAACTGCCAAGGCCGATGGCTTCGCGATACTTCGCCACCGTGCGGCGGGCGAGTTCGAAGCCCTTGCCCTTGAGCAGGTCCACCAGGGTATCGTCGGAGAGGATCGCCTTGGGGTCTTCGGCATCGATGAGTTGGCGGATCGCCGCCTTCACCGCTTCGGCCGAGGCCCCTTCGCCGCTGGCCGCCGCGACGCCCGAAGTGAAGAAGAACTTCAGCTCGTAGGTGCCGCGCGGGCAGTTCAGGTACTTGTTGGACGTCACCCGGCTCACGGTCGATTCGTGCATGCCGATGGCCTCGGCCACGGTGCGCAGGGTCAGCGGGCGAAGCTGCGAGATGCCCTGGCGGAAGAACGCTTCCTGCTGCTTCACGAGTTCGCTGGCGACCTTGAGGATGGTCTTCTGCCGCTGGTCCAGCGCCTTTATCAGCCAGTTGGCATCGGCCAGCTTGTCGGAAAGCCAGGCGCGAGAGCCCTTGTCGGTGCAATTGCCCTTGAGTTCGACATAGTAGCTGCGGTTGACGATCAGGCGGGGCAGGCTGGCCTGGTTTATCGCCACGTTCCAGCCGCCGCCGTCGCCGCCATCACTGCGGGCGGTGATGAGGATGTCGGGTGTCACCGCCGCGCTGGGTTCGCCGCCGAAGCGCAGGCCGGGCTTGGGATCGTAGCCGCGCAGTTCGGCCAGCATGTCGGCGAAGTCCTCGTCATCCACGCCGCAGAGCCGCTTGAGCCGGGCAAGATCGCCGCGCGCCAGCAGGTCGAGGTTCTCGATCAGGCGGGCCATGCAGGGGTCGTGACGGTCGGCCTCGCGGGCCTGGAGGGCGAGGCATTCGGACAAGGTGCGGGCGCCGACGCCGGTGGGATCGAGCGTCTGCACCACCGCGAGGGCGGCTTCGGCTTCGGCGCGCTCGATGCCGAGGCTCTGGGCCACTTCGACGAGGGTGATCGGCAGGTAGCCCGCTTCGTCGAGCTGGCCGACGATGTAACGGGCGATGGCGGCGATCAGCGGGTCGGCGGTGGCGGCGCCGACTTGCGCTTCCAGATGGGCCGCGAGCGAACTTTCGCCGCTGCCGCGTTCGTCGATGCCGGGAAGGTTCTCGCCGGAACCTGATCGCAGCTCGGCGGACCATTCGCCGGTGTCGCGGTCGCGATCGAGCGCGGTGGTGTCGATATCGAGCGGTCGGTCGTCCTCGCCGCGCCCTTCGCCGATCAACCGGTCCACCGGCGAATCTTCAAGCTTGGTGCGGCGGATCTCTTCCGGAGCTTCGCCTGCTTCGGGCGACGGTGGCGCGGGTTCGCCGCCCAGGTCGAGCAGCGGGTTGGCTTCCAGCGACTCGCCGATGAAAGCCTCGATCTCGAGGTTGGACAGCGCCAGCAGCTTGATCGCCTGCTGGAGCTGCGGCGTCATCACCAGTGACTGACTTTGCCTGAGATCCAGGCGAGGTCCGAGCGCCACGGACTAGCAGGCCTGCGGACAGGAGCCTTTCGACAGGCGCAAGCCTGCCGCGAGGATCACAGCGTGAAGCCTTCGCCGAGGTAGAGCCGGCGCACGTTCTCGTCGGCGACGAGGGCCTCCGGGCTGCCCGCGAAGAGCACCTGGCCGCCGTAGATGATGCAGGCGCGGTCCACGATGTCGAGCGTCTCGCGCACGTTGTGGTCGGTGATGAGCACGCCGATGCCGCGCGTCTTGAGGTCCTTCACGAGGTCGCGGATGTCGGAGATCGAAAGCGGGTCGATACCGGCGAAAGGTTCGTCCAGCAGCATGATCGAAGGCTTCGCGGCCAGGGCGCGGGCGATCTCGCAGCGGCGGCGTTCACCGCCGGAGAGGGCCATGGCCGGGCTGGAGCGCAGGCGGGTAAGGCCGAATTCTTCGAGCAGGCGCTCCAGTTCGCTGGCGCGCACATGCTTGTCCGGCTCGTTGAGTTCGAGCACGGCGCCGATGTTCTGTTCCACCGTCAACCCGCGGAAGATCGAGGTTTCCTGCGGCAGGTAGCCAAGGCCGAGGATCGCGCGGCGGTACATCGGCAGGCGCGTCACGTCGACGCCGTCCATCAGGATGCGGCCCGAGTCCGGACGCACCAGGCCCATTATCGAATAGAAGCAGGTGGTCTTGCCCGCGCCGTTGGGGCCGAGCAGGCCGAGAACCTCGCCCTTGGCGACCGAGAGCGAAATGTCGGTGAGGACTGCCCGCTTGTCGTAGCTCTTGGCGATCGAGATCACTTCGAGCCCACCCGCTTCGGCGACGGTGGGCACGTGATGGCCTGCCTGGGAAGGGCCTGCCTGTGCGGGAAGTTCGGTGGTTCCGGTCATCTTCAGAGCGGTTTAAGCATCCGTCGGTGCCTCGGCAAGTCGGCATTCGACGGATATCGAGCCGATTGGCAGGTTTCCTGCATGGTCCGACCCGTTTGCGACGCTTTCGCAGTTCACCCGAGGAACCGGGTAACAATCTTGCGGGTTCATGGGGTGAACTTGAAATCCTCGGCATCAAGTGATCTACTGGATTTCAGGGACGGCGACCGGGGAACATTCCCAGGTACGGGCGCCGAATTCGGGGCCAAATTCGGGTACGGGAAAAAACCGGCCCGAAAAAGATTGGTGTCGCAAAGAGACGGGAAACAGCGATGGACAGGACCGGCAAGCATGACGTGATGCCCGAACATCCAGGGGTAAGCTGGAGTTCTCCCGGTAGCCTGCCGGACAAGCCGGTGGCGCCCGAGGGTGGCTCGCTGAAAGACTGGGTGAAGGCCGACTGGCGGCGCAGGATGAGCGACAACATCGCCTATGCCCTGCTGGTCTACACCGCCTTGCAGATTTTCGTCACCGTAGGCGCGCTCAAGACTCATGGCGAGTCGTTGCTGCCTTATCTCGCGCTCGTCATCCTGGTCGTCGCGATCATCCCGGCCTGCCGCCGTTTCGAGGCGCGCTGGAACCGGCTCGACGACAGCCAGGCCCACGATCCTGCCATGGCGCCCTATTATCGCCGCGACCGCCTGGTCCTGTGGCTGCTGGCGATCGGCCTGCCTTTCGCCATTACCGGCCTGTTCAAGGGACTCTCGCTGCTGGTGAAGTGACGGGTTCTCACGCGGGATTTGCGCTCCGCCCTCGCGGCGTTTAGGGCTGCGCTCCCCCGACCCCATCGGGGAATTGGAGACCCGAAAAGATGCTCAGCCCGCAGGAAGCGCTCGACCGCGCACAGGACCTCGTCGACCGCGCGCGCAAGGCCGGCGCCGATGCCGCCGATGCCGTGTTCGGCGCCAGTTCGTCCGAGGGCATTCAGGTCCGGCTCGGCAAGCTCGAAGATGTCGAACGCTCCGAAAGCGAGCATATCTCGCTGCGGGTCTTCCTCGGCAAGCGTTCGGCCAGCATCGGCTCCTCCGATCTTTCACCGCAGGCGCTGGACGAACTCGCGGTTCGCGCCATCGCCATGGCCGGCGCCGCGCCGGAAGACGCTTATGCCGGTCTCGCGCCCGAGGAACTGCTGAGCCGGGGACCCTGGCCGGAACTCGACCAGTTCGACCGCTCCGAACCCAGCCCGCACGATCTGCGCGCCGCCGCGCTGGAGGCCGAGGATGCGGCGCGCGCCGTGGCCCGCGTCAGCAATTCGGACGGCGCCACGGCCAGTGCCGGAACCGGGGTCTTCGCCCTTGCCACCAGCCACGGTTTCGCCGGGGCTTACGGTTCGACCAGCCATTCGCTCAGCGTCTCGATCGTCGCCGGAGAAGGTGCGGCCAAGCAGCGCGACTATGCCTGGCGCTCGGCGCATCACCGCGCCGACCTGCCGCCGCCTGCCGAGATCGGCGCGCTGGCGGCGGAGCGCGCGGTCGCCCGCCTCGAACCGGGCCGCATGGCGAGCGGCGCGATGCCGGTGGTCTTCGATCCGCGCGTCGGCGGCTCGCTGATCGGGCACTTCACTGGGGCCATTTCCGGCAGCGCCATCGCCCGTCGGTCCAGCTTCTTGCTGGACAAGCTGGGCGAACAGGTCTTCGCGCCGGGGATCGTGCTGGTGGAAGAACCGCACACCCTCCGCGGCCTGCGCTCGCGTCCCTTCGACGGCGAGGGCCTGCCGACCCGTTCGCGCAACCTGATCGAGGACGGCCGTCTGACCGGCTGGCTGCTCGACAGCGCCTCGGCCCGGCAGCTCGGCCTGGAGCCGACCGGCCATGCCGCGCGCGGCGGGGGCGGTGCGCCCGGCGTCTCGGTGGGCAACCTGCATCTCCAGCCGGGCACTGCCAGCCCGGCCGAACTGATCGCCGACATCGCGGACGGCGTCTACATCACCGAGCTGATCGGCCACGGCGTCAACGGCGTGACCGGCGACTATAGCCGCGGCGCCTCGGGCTTCCGCATTGTGGGCGGCGAGATCGCAGGACCGATCGCCGAGTTCACCGTGGCGGGCAACCTCCTGGCGATGTTCGCCGGCCTCACCGCTGCCAGCGACCTCGAATGGCACCGCGCGATCAACGTGCCGAGCTTGCGTGTCGACGGAATGACCGTGGCAGGGGATTGAGCAAGGCACGGAAAACGGAAAGAACCCCGGCCGTCCGGGGACGGGAGGCCGGGGTTCCATCGGGACGGGCGGCGACTGGCGCCCATCCTGTAGAGCGGTTCAGTTCGCGCCGCTGCCCATCGGGATCGGCGTGCCCTGTTTGAGGTAGACCCGGTTTTCCTCGATGCGGTCGACATTGTCGAAGGCGATGAAGTGGTGGGCGCCGTCCGAACTGTCCGAACGGGTCAGCTTGATCTGGTCGTCCTTCACCTCGTCCACCGTGCCGACATGCTGGCCGGTATGGTCGGTGACTTCCATGTGCTGGCGGATGCGCAGCTTTTCGAACATGAGGTTCTCTCCCGTTGAAGCGTCGATGCCTTTTCAACGGCGCGCCGCAGCGCTTCGTTCCGGCATTGGTCTCAGCGGGAAACCGGCTCGTGGAAGGGCCTCACGAAAAGTCGCTCAAGGCTCCGCGCCGAGCCCGAAAGTGGCGTCTCCGCGCGGGGACAGCAGGACCTTGTCGCCGTCCACCCCGTCGACTTCCGAGACCGCGACGAATGGCGAGCCTTCACCTTCCAGCACGATTTCCTGCCCGTCCAGATGATCGACCGTACCGATCGCCAAGCCGTCCGCATCGATGACCGTCATGCCCTTGCGGATCACCCCCGATTCGGTGGGCCAGGATGTCTGGACGGGATCGAAGGGGGATGGCGAAGACGACATGGCGGGTCCTCCGGTTGGGGCCGAGATGCGGCCCGGACAGAACAGGAATAGCCTGCAAACCGGCGTTGTTCCACGATTCGCATGAAATCGCCCCTTCCGGCTCTGGCCTACAATCCCTAGCGTCCCTATATTGCGGCAGGCGCTAGATATGCTTTTTTAAGCTGTGGGAAGTTTTCCCCAAACGGCTCCAAAAGCGATCAAATTTGGGTATCGTGGCGGGCATCGGCATCGCGGCTTGCCCCGTGCCCCTGAAATCATGTGCCGGGAATGGCGCGGAAGGCCGAGCTTCGGCCCTTCGAATCGCCCGGCACGTCCTTAGAATCAGATAGTCATCGAACCCCCGGAGTTGTCCGCCCATGTCCCTTCTCGAAGCCCGCAAGACCTACAAGCCCTTCGAATATCCCTGGGCTTACGACTTCTGGAAGACGCAGCAGCAGATTCACTGGCTGCCCGAGGAAGTGCCGCTGGGCGAGGATTGCCGCGACTGGGCGCAGAACATCTCGGAGCATGAGCGCAACCTGCTCACCCAGATCTTCCGCTTCTTCACCCAGGCCGACGTGGAAGTGCAGGACTGCTACCACGAGAAGTACGCCCGCGTTTTCAAGCCCACCGAGATCAAGATGATGCTCGCCGCCTTCTCCAACATGGAGACGGTGCATATCGCCGCCTATTCGCACCTGCTCGACACCATCGGCATGCCCGAGAGCGAATACGGCATGTTCCTTGAATACGAGGAACTGAAGGCCAAGCACGATTACCTCCAGAAGTTCGGCGTCGACAACGACGAGGACATCGCGCGCACCCTGGCCATGTTCGGCGGCTTCACTGAAGGCGTGCAGCTGTTCGCCAGCTTCGCGATGCTGATGAACTTCCCGCGTTTCAACAAGATGAAGGGCATGGGTCAGATCGTCTCTTGGTCGGTGCGCGACGAATCGCTGCACTGCGAGGGCATCACCCGCCTGTTCCACGCCTTCGTGCAGGAGCGCGGCTGCCTGACCAAGGCGGTGAAGGACGACATCGCCGACCAGTGCCAGACCACGGTCCGCCTGGAAGACGCCTTCATCGACCTCGCCTTCGAGATGGGCCCGGTCCCCGGCATGACCGCCAAGGATATCAAGAAGTACATCCGCTACATCGCCGACTGGCGCATGAACCAGCTTGGCCTCAACCCGATCTACCTGATCGAGGATCACCCGCTGCCGTGGCTCCAGCCGCTGCTGAACGGCGTCGAGCATGCCAACTTCTTCGAGACGCGCGCCACTGAATATTCGAAGGGCGCGACGCGCGGAAACTGGAACGACGTCTGGTCGAACTTCGATTCGCGCCGCAAGGTGAAGGCCAACGACGAAGTGCTGATCGTGGAAGGCACCGAGCCGGACATGTTCGGCGCGACCGAGGCTGCCGAGTAACTCTGCGCCTTCGAACATGAAAAGGGCTCGGGAGCGATGCTTCCGAGCCCTTTTTCGTATCAGCACCAGGTGCCGCGGCGGCCTTTCCATTGTTCGGCAAGGCCTTCGTCCACCAGGGTCGTGCCGAGGCTGCGGCCCTCGCGGGTGACGATGCGCAGGGCGCGGCCGTAGCGGTCCCGGTCACGGCCGTCGCCACCCGGCTGGAGCGAGAACGGCCCCTCGTTGAGGAGGGCGATAAGCCGCTCGGTCGCCTCGGCGCCAAGCCGGGCTTCATAGCTGCATTCCGGTTTGCTGGTTTCCGGCGTGTTGATGTCGGCGATGCGGATCTTGGTGCCGCGATACCAGAAGGTGTCGCCATCGACGACGCAGGTCTTGCGCACCGGGCCAGAGCAGCGGGCGAAGCGGGCGCTTTCGGTATCCGGCGCGGTGAACAGGCCGCTGCCGGGGGCGCCGGTCTTTGTGCCATGCCAGTAATAGAGACCCGCGACGAGCACGAGGGGGAGAAGGATCCAGATCGGCGCGGAAATCGAGCGCCGATGGGTACGATTTGGCATGGAGAGAAAAAGGTCCTCAGGTTCCGTAGTCGCGTGCCTCTGGCGCGTCGAATTCTCCCCGGCAAGTGCGAATCAGCCGGTCCAGCTCGTGATGGTGGAAGGGCTGGATCAGCCGAAAGCCCAGGGTGCCGTTGCCGCTCCAGCGCACGAGCGCTTCGAACGGCTCGGCGCCCTCCGGGGCGATTGCCAGCACATCGCCGTTGACGATGGGATCGGACAGGAGATCGACAGGCACGACGCAGCCGATTCGGCAGCCTTCCTGTGAAGTCTCGACCAGCAGACCGGTGCCGACGCAGCGGGTGCCGCGCAGGATGCGCGTCTCCCGGCGGACGGCGTAGCGCTGATGCGCGCGTATTCTCAGCATGTTCACAGGCAGCGGCCCCCCGGCATCCTTTCCCAAAATCGACTTTACGGTCCCGGCCTTAGCATCCGGTTACCGTGGTTCAGATCAGCCAACTGCCCGGATTCGGCATCGGCGCATGCTTCTGCGCGTTGAGCAGACTCATCACGCTGCGCACGATCACGAGGATGGAGACGGCGGCGAGCACGAGCAGGCCGATCGCCACGATCAGCAGCAGGAAGCCGACCACGGCTCCGGCAAGTCCGATCCAGAACGTGTTGATCAGGTATTGGTAGTGGGATTCTTCCCAGGCTTCCTTGGGCTCACCGCGCCAGACGAAAGCCAGCACGATGCCCACGATCGCCGTGATCCCGGTAAAATAGGACGCGAGATAGAGCAGGCTGATGATCGTCGGGTGATTGAATTCGAAGCCGGAAGTGGTGCCGGAACCCGTATTCGGGCGATTCAGGTCGTCCATGGCTTTCTCCATGCTGTTCCCGGACCGGGATGCTGCCCAATTTATGACAATTGTGCAAGCATCGGGCGCAAGCATGGAAGTCCGGGCCCTTCGAAAGGCTGCCGGAGGGCAATCAGATGTGTGAGCCGGGCGTTACCGCCCGGCGCGCGGAAACGTTGAAATCAGGCCGCCTGCTGGTCGGCCGGGCCGCCCTTGAGGACGAAGCGGCGGTCGCAGTAACCGCAATCGACGTAGCCCTTCTCGTCGATCTCCAGCCACACGCGCGGGTGGCCGAGTGCGGCAGCCTTGTAAGTGCCGTTCGAGCGGATTTCGGTGGCCCCGTCGCAGGAAACGCGGTGGGAATCGGTGAAGACGGTTTCGGGCTGCGTGCTCATGGATCGACCGATTACCAAGCCTTGACGGGAATTTCCAGCGTGCAAATGGCCCCGGCGCGTATCGGGACGCGCTGGGGCCATTGCTGTTCTTCTATCAGGCCGGGACAGCCAGGGCACCCGCTTCGGCGAGAGCGTCGGCAAGAGCCTTCTCGCGGACTTCGGGGCCGATGGCGATGCCTTCGGCGAGCACGAAGATCGGATCGGTGATGCCCACGAAGCCGAGCACGGCGCGCAGGTAGGTTTCGGCGTGTTCAACGGCGGCGCCGGGCTGGCCTTCGCCGTAGTAACCGCCGCGCGACAGGGCCACGTAGACCTTCTTGCCGCCGGCCAGACCCTGCGGGCCTTCGGCGGTGTACTGGAAGGTCTTGCCCGCCACGAGAACGCGGTCGAACCAGGCCTTGAGCTGGCTGGGGATGGTGAAGTTGTACATGCCCGCGCCGATCACGATCACGTCGGAGGCGAGGAATTCGGCCAGTTCGGGGGTGCCGTCCGGATTGCCGAGAACGTCGAGCGTCAGGTGCGGCAGGGCCTCGGCGGCGAGGTCGTGATAGCTGATTTCGAGCGAGGGATCGGCCTTGGTCAGGTTCTGGACGATGGCGGCCGAAACGGCGCGGCTCACCGAGTTTTCGCCAAGGATGCTGGAATCGAGATGGAGAAGCTTCATGGGGAGAGAACCTCTAGGATAGTCTGGAAAAGGGTCTTGGTTTGAAATCGTGACCAGCCATAGCTATGTTGCACTGCGACGAACGCCAAGAGCGCATTTTTTCAGGACCAGGTAACATGGACGTGACCACCTTGGAGGCAACCGACCTTACTCCGGCAACCGCGCCCGAAGTCGTGCATTCGGCAGGCGCCTGCCGGGTGATCGGCGATATCCTCAGCCGGGTGGGCGACAAGTGGTCGATGCTGGTGGTCATGACCCTGCTGGAGGGCGACCTGCACTTCAACGAACTGAAGCGCGCGATCGGCGGGATTTCGCAGCAGATGCTGTCGCGCACCTTGCGGGCGCTTGAGCGCGACGGGCTGGTGGTGCGCACCGTCCACGCCAGCGTGCCGGTGCGCGTCGAATATGCGCTCAGCGATCTGGGCCATTCGCTTTCGCTTCCGGTGAAGGAACTGGGTGCCTGGGCCTTCGCCAACCGCCCCGCGATCGAGGCGAGCCGTTCGGTGTTCGACAGCCGCGAGGGGCTGTAGGACAGTCGACATTCGGTGGCGGAGGGACACGCGCTCTTTACTGGCGCGCCGTCCTGCCCCACATGCGGGCCATGACCAGCTCGACTTCTGCCGCCATCTCGATCCGTGACCTCAAGAAGCGCTATGCGCCTGCCGGAAGCGGCGAAGGCAAGCTTGCGCTCAAGGGCGTATCCTTCGACGTGCCGGAAGGCGGCATCTTCGGCCTGCTCGGCCCGAACGGTGCGGGCAAGTCCACGCTCATCAACATCATGGCCGGTCTCGTCCGCAAGACTTCGGGTTCGATCGACATCTGGGGCTTCGACATCGACCGGGACCAGCGCAACGCCAAGCGCGCGATCGGCATCGTCCCGCAGGAGATCGTGTTCGACCCGTTCTTCACGCCTTTCGAAGTGCTGGAGAACCAGGCCGGGCTCTACGGCATCACCAAGACCCTGCGCCGTTCGGAAGAGCTGCTGCGCGCCGTCCATCTCTCCGACAAGCGTGACGCCTATGCGCGCACGCTCTCGGGCGGGATGAAGCGCCGCCTGCTGATCGCCAAGGCGCTGGTCCACCAGCCGCCGGTGCTGGTGCTCGACGAACCGACGGCGGGCGTGGACGTGGAACTGCGCCGCCAGCTCTGGGAACTCGTCACCGAACTGAACCGCGAAGGCGCGACGATCGTGCTGACCACGCACTACCTCGAAGAAGCCGAGGAACTCTGCGACCGCATCGCCATCATCAACCACGGTGAACTGATCGCCAACAAGCCGACCCGCGAGCTTGTCGGCATGGCGCGCGAGAAGATTCTCGTCCTCACGCTCGACCGCGACGTGACCGCGCTGCCCAGCCATCCCGGTTTCCTGAAGTGCGAAATGTCCGGCGAGCGGGTGCTCCAGATCACGTATGACAAGGACCGCAGCAACGCGGGCGAGATCCTCTCGGCCGTGCAGGCGCAGGGCTTCGCCATCGTCGACGTGACCACGCGCGAAGCGGATCTGGAAGACGTCTTCGTCAGCCTGACGAGTTCCGTCGCCGCATGAATTACCTCTACCTTGCGATCGCCATCGTGGCCGAGGTGATTGCCACGTCCTTCCTCAAGCAGTCGGAAGGATTCGCCCGGCTCGTGCCCACGGCGATCATGGCGGCGGGGTACATCGTGGCCTTCTACTGCCTTTCGCTGGCGCTGCGCGGCATTCCCACCGGGGTCGCCTATGCGATCTGGTCGGGTGTGGGGATTGTCCTGATCGCGGCGATCGCCTGGCTGTTCCAGGGGCAGAAGCTGGACACGCCCGCCATGGCCGGGATGGGACTCATCATTGCCGGAGTGCTGGTGATGAACCTGTTCTCCAAAGTGGCGGGGCACTGACGGCCCTACCTCTCGTCGGAAATTCTCTTCCAGACCCGGTGCGCATGGCGGCGGATCGGTGCGCGGCAGCAGCGGCAGGTGCCGGCATAGCGTGAACCGTCCCAATGAACGCTGTCGCGGTCGGGTTCGTGCCGGTCGAAGCGGCAGAACACGGCCTGGAATGGGCGTCTGGGCAAGGCGGACGGCACGGCACGCTCCCTACTGGGTTCAGTTGGAAAACAGTTTCGCCTGCTTTCCTGCGTGCGACCGCCCGGCAGCTCTGATGCGTTATCGTGTTATGAATGCAGGACAACCTTACCGAGTATAACGCTGCACTGCAACATGATTGCAGGGCAAGTAAGCATGCAAAGCTAATTATTGCGTCATCGTCATAGTCCCGGCATGGAGCCGCCATGGCTACGCATATCGATCCCGTTCCCGCGCATGATGTCCCCCAGCACGACGTGATCGTCGTCGGATCCGGTGCCGCCGGTCTCACCGCCGCGCTGGCTCTGGCGGACAAGCTCAAGGTCCTCGTCCTCGCCAAGGGCACGCTGACCGGCGGCTCGACCGCCTGGGCGCAAGGCGGGATCGCGGCCGTGCTCGATGCGGGCGATACGTTCGAGGAGCATATCTCGGACACCATGGTCGCCGGCGCCGGACTCAACCGCCGCGGCACCGTGGAGTTCGTGATCGAGCGCGCCCCCCATGCGATCGAGCGGCTGGTCGAGCTGGGGGTGCCGTTCAACACCGAGGGCAGCGAACTGCACCTCACCCGTGAGGGCGGCCATTCGCACCGGCGCATCGTCCATGTCGCCGACGCGACCGGCTGGGCGGTGCAGAGCGCGTTGCTCAAGGCGGCGGAGGACCATCCCAACATTACCCTGCTGCCGGGGCAATCGTGCATCGACCTCATCACCGGGCGACATGAGCTGCGCTATTCGGGATCGGGCCGGGTCTGGGGCGTCTATGCCCTCGACGAGAAAACCGGCCGGGTCGAGGCGCACACCGCCCGTGCGACGATCCTGGCTACCGGCGGGGCGGGGCGCGTCTACCAGTTCTCCACCGCGCCGCGCGGGGCCACCGGCGACGGCATCGCCATGGCCTGGCGTGCCGGTGCGCGCGTCTCCAACATGGAGATGATGCAGTTTCACCCGACCTGCCTCTACAATCTGGAGGTCAAGAACTTCCTCATCACCGAGGCCGTGCGCGGCGAGGGCGGGCGGCTGCTCCATCCGGTCACCGGGCACCGCTTCATGCCCGACTACGATGCGCGCGCCGAACTCGCCCCGCGCGATGTCGTCGCCCGCGCCATCGACGACCAGATCAAGCGCTACGGTCTCGACTACGTCCACCTCGACATAAGCCACCAGCCCGAAGCCTTCATCCGCGAGCACTTCCCGAACATCTACGAGAAGCTGCTGGGCCTCGGCATCGACATGACGAAGGAGCCGATTCCGGTCGTGCCCGCGCAGCACTATACCTGCGGCGGCGTGCTCATCGACCTCGACGGCAAGACCGACCTGCCCGGCCTCTATGCGGCGGGCGAATGCACCGAGAGCGGCCTCCATGGCGCCAACCGCCTGGCCTCGAACTCGCTGCTGGAATGTTTCGTCTTCGGCGAATCCTGCGCGGCGCATATCCTCGACCACTGGGACGCCTTCGACGCGCCGCCGCCCGTGCGGGCCTGGGACGAAAGCCGGGTGACGGACTCCGACGAGGAAGTCGTCATCAAGCAGAACTGGACCGAAATCCGCCGCTTCATGTGGAACTACGTCGGCATCGTGCGCACCACCAAGCGGCTGGAGCGCGCCATGCACCGCATCCAGATGCTCAACGGTGAGGTGGAGGAATATTACCGCCACTTCCGCGTCTCGACCGACCTGATCGAACTGCGCAACCTGCTTCAGACCGCCGAACTGATCGTCCGCTCCGCGCTGCATCGGCACGAGAGCCGGGGGCTGCACTTCACGCTCGATTATCCGGAGACGAAGGGCGAACCGCACGATACCGTGCTGGTGCCCTGAAGGGGGCGGTCGCTCTTACTTGGGGCGTCAGCCCTCGACGGGCGCCGTTGTGACGCCGAGGTCCGGCAGGCCGACCGAGCGTTTGCCGGAGAAATCGGTGCGGACCACGATCAGCCCGTCCTTTTCCAGATAGTCCAGCAGGCGCTGCACGCGGCGCGGGCTGCTGGTGCCGTAGACGCGGGCGAGCACCATGTCGTCGGGGCAGGGCTCGTCGTTCATCGCCGCGCGGGCGATCATGTAGAACGGCGCCAGCGCATCGTCGGGGACATGCTTGGCAAGGTTGATGAGATCGAACCAGCGCTCGTCGTCCGGATCCTCGATCCCGGCGATGGCGGCGGCGAAACCGCGGCGGAACATCGTCGCGTCCAGACCGCGCACCGAAATGCCCTTCATGCGGCAACGGATCGTGAAATCCTGGAACAGCGTGGTCGCGGACTGGAACGTGCATTCCGGGTCCTGCGCCATGGCATTGAGGATTTCGAGCATGGCCGCGCGGTTTTCTTCCGGCTCCGGCTCGGGCCGTTCCGGGCGCGAGGGCGGCGCGGAAGGAGACGAGGGGCCGTGGGCGATCGATTCGCTCAGTTCCTCGATATCCACGCTGGGGCGCGGGGCCGGACGCGGGAATTCCGGGCGCTCGGGTTCGACGTGGAGATTGTCGTGCAGCAGCTCGCGCAGTTCGTCGGTCGAGGCGGTGGGCAGGGGCATCAGGCCGGGCGTGACCGACTTGGCGCCGGTCAGCACGGAGCCGATGTTGACCGCCACCGGGCGGCGGCTGATCGCCGGGCCGAGGCCGAGAAACTGCCCGCGCGCGAGGTCGCGGATCGATTCGGCCTGACGCCGCTCCATGCCGAGCAGGTCGGCGGCGCGCACCATGTCGATGTCGAGGAAGGTGCGGCCCATCAGGAAGTTGGAGGCTTCGGCAGCCACGTTCTTCGCCAGCTTGGCGAGGCGCTGCGTGGCGATCACCCCGGCGAGGCCGCGCTTGCGGCCACGGCACATGAGGTTGGTCATCGCCGCCAGGCTGACGCGGCGCGCCTCTTCGGAGACTTCACCGGCGGCGGCGGGCGCGAACATCTGCGCTTCGTCGACCACCACCAGCGCCGGATACCATTGCTCGCGCGGGGCATCGAACATGGCGTTGAGGAACTGCGCGGCGCACTTCATCTGCTGGTCGATTTCCAGCTCGTCGAGCGCGAGGACCACCGAGGCGCGATGTTCGCGGATGCGCGCGCCGAGGCGGACGATCTCGGTCTCGGCATAAGCGGCGCCGTCGATTACGACATGGCCGAATTCCTCGGCCAGGCTGACGAAATCGCCTTCCGGATCGATGACGACCTGCTGGACGACCGAGGCGCTCTCTTCGAGGAGGCGGCGCAGCAGGTGCGACTTGCCGGACCCGGAATTGCCCTGCACCAGCAGGCGGGTCGCGAGAAGTTCCTTGATGTCGATCTCGATCGACTCGCCCTGCGGGGTCTGGCCGATCACGATATTGGCGCTCACGGCTCTGCCTTGGGCAAGGCGCTCGCGAGAGGCAAGCCGAGGGCGCGCGTTATCCATAGCTTGAATTCGCGCAGGCCGGGATCGCTCCGCGAATCGCCAGTCACCGCGCTGTCACACGCAGGCGGCATAGGGTCTGGGATCATGGCTTCTCCGGTTTCTTCCGATAACGACGATAGCGAGTTCCGGCCGCTCAGGCTGGTGGTTCTGGCCGGGCACGGTCTGGCGCCGGCGGATGTCGATGCCTTGGCCGAGCGTTTCGGGGAAAGGCATCGCTGCCTGATCCCGCTCGCCGGAAGGCCCCTCATTGCCCATGTGCTGCAAACCGCCGCGCAGCATCCACGCGTTGCGAGCCTGGCCGTCTGCGTCGAGCGCGAGGCGTTCGATCCGGTATGGGACGTGCTCACCCGCCTGCCGGGGCGCGGTTCGGTCGCCTTGGTGGAGGCCCGCGAGGATATTGCCGCCAGCGTCCGCGCGGCGGCGCAGGACTGGGACGGGCCGCTGCTCGTCACTACTGCCGACCACGCCCTGCTCAGCCCGGAATCGATCGACGCGATGGCCGATGCGCTGGAGGGCTGCGATGTGACGTTCGCCCTGGCCCGGCGCGAGGCGGTGGAGGCGGCGCATCCGAGCGCCTTGCGCAGCTATCTGACATTGCGCGACGGTGCCTTCGCCACATGCGATCTCTACGGCATGGCGCATACGCGCTTCGTCGATGCGGTGGAGGTGTTTCGCGGCGCCCGGATCGGCGGGCGCGAAAGTGCCCGGGTCCTGCGCGCCATCGGCTTCGTGGGGCTTGCGCTGATGCGGTTGGGTTTGGAATCGCTCTCGGGCGCGGTCGTGCGGGCATCGCGCCGGATGGGTCTCAGGGTCCGCGCCGTGATCCTGCCGGACGGGACGCAGGCGATCGACGTCGACAACGACCGCACTTATGCGATCGTGCGCGATCTGCTGGGCGATGTCTCGCCAGAGGAACGGGAAAAGGATGCCGCGCGCGCGGTGGCGTGAGCAAGTCTGGGCTCGTCTGAATTCCCGGATTTCCGCCCCATTTCGTCATTGCGAGCGTAGCGAAGCAATCCAGAGTTGGTCTCATGCTGCTCTGGATTGCTTCGCTACGCTCGCAATGGCGAGGGGGGATTTTCCAGCGGCTTTAGGTAATCCCGTCGGGGACTGGTCCGTCAAGGGACTCGCGGCCTGCGCTCATTCTGGAATGCGCTGAATTTTTCAGAAGCCCAAACGACTTTCGGGCCCCCTTGCGGGGGCCCGAAGGCTTTACTCTATCTCTTGCGAGAGTGATGGTGCGGTCAAGAAGACTCGAACTTCCACGGGCTTTCGCCCACAACGACCTCAACGTTGCGCGTCTACCAATTCCGCCATGACCGCTAAATCATCACCGGGGAGCTTTAAGGCCGCCCCGTGGTAGGAGCGCGCCACTAGCAAAGGGTTCCGGACCCGGCAAGAGGGGGCGGCCAATTATTTTCAAAAAGAGTGATTTTTTTTGAGAGAGCCTGAAAAATCGGCTGAATTCCGCCCGAATCCCAAAGCGATGCAAAAACGCGCCCGAGCCATCCGGCCGGGCGCGCCTGTTTCCCGGCAAGATTTTGCCGAGGTTTCGCGGGGAATTCTATTCGGGCTTCCAGCCGATCTCGGCGGCGGAGGCGGCCTTGGGAATGTCCGTCAGCGCTTCGTTGACGGTGATCGCCTCTCCGGGTGCGAGCTGGCGCTTGGAGGGCACGACTTCCTTTTCATAGACGATGCGATCGCGCTTGTCGCGGAGCACCACCAGCAGCGAGGGCACCTTGCGGCTCTGGCTGCCGATATTGCTGATCGTGCCGCTGACCGAGAAGAACTCGGTGCCGTCGGGCAGGGGCTTGCGGTCCTGCCGCTTGCGCGGGAAGTCGAGCTGGAGGTCGGGCTGGGCCTGCGAGAAAGTCTGGTGCGGGATCGGCAGCCAGTCCGGCAGTCCGCCCCAGGCGACCGCGCCGGTCAACCCGAGCGCGACGACGGCGAAGAGCGCGGAGCCGAAAGTCGCGATCCGCGTCCAGTTGCGGCGCGGACGGAACGGCGGGGCGAAGTCGAAGCTGGAATGGCCTTCGTCCGCATAGTGGACCGCCGTGGTGTCGTCATAGACGGGGGCGGGCTTGCGGGTGGAGCGTTCGGCCGGTGCCGCGATGGGCGCTGGTTCCGCCGGTATTGCGGCTTCCGTCGCTTCCGAAGCGGCGTGGCGTCCGGGCACGCGGATGGCTTCGCGCGGAGGCGGGGCAGCCTGTTGAACCGGAGCGGCCTGGACGGGCTGCGGCGGGGCAGGCTCGGCGGCCACTTCTTCATAGACAGGGGCGGCAGGTGCGGGTTCGGGCGCAGGAGCCGGAACTTCCGCCAGGTTCTCGGCGGGCGGTGCCGCGAGGTCGGGGCCTTCCTGGTGCCAGCTGTGGCGGCACTTTGCGCAGCGCACGGTGCGGCCGTCCGCACCTATCGCGCTGTCCGGCACGGCATATCGTGTAGAGCAAGCTGGGCAGGCGATGATCATGATAGCAAGCTAAAGCACGAGTGACTCGCCTGCGACAAGGCATCGAGCTGTGGGCACAAGCCGGAACGCCCTTTTTTCCACATTCAATGCTCGCTATAGCCCTTTGCGTCGCCCGTTCGGACCCGACGCAGCACAGATATTATGAGCATGATCGCCGACGGGGAAATCGTTCATTTCGACAATGTCGGCCTGCGCTACGGCACGGAGCGCGAGGTCCTGTCGGATCTGACCTTCACGCTTTTCGCGGGCCGCTTCTATTTCCTGACCGGAGCCAGCGGCGCGGGCAAGACGTCGCTGCTGCGGCTGCTCTATCTGGCGCAGCGCCCCTCGCGCGGCGCCATCCGCATGTTCGGCACCGATGCCATCACCCTGCCGCGCAGCCGCCTGCCGGGACTGCGCCGCCGGATCGGCGTGGTGTTCCAGGACTTCCGGCTGATCCCGCACCTTTCCGCCTTCGATAACGTTGCCCTGCCGCTGCGCGTCGCCGGTCATCAGGAGCGGGACATCGGCGGGCCGGTGCGCGACATTCTCGAATGGGTCGGCCTTGCGGACAAGATGGACGCCCGACCGGCCACGCTTTCCGGCGGCGAGCAGCAGCGCGTGGCCATTGCCCGCGCGGTGATCGCGCGCCCGGCGATCCTGGTGGCGGACGAGCCGACCGGCAACGTCGATGCGGACATGGCGCTCAAGCTGCTGCGCCTGTTCGAGATGCTCAACCGCCAGGGCACCACCGTCGTCGTCGCCACCCACGATCTCGACTTGCTGCGCAAAGTGCCCGACAGCCTCATCATGCGCCTCGACCGCGGCCGCCTGGCCGATCCCACCGGCGCCTTGCGCTATCCCCCGCGCAGGCCGGCATGAGCGAGGGCGGGGCCATCGTGCCGAGCGGGCAGGCGTCGGGCGGAAGTGCGTGGCGCAGGCGCTTTTCGGGCTGGTCCAGACTGGGTTGGCCTAAACTTGGCTGGCGCAGATTGGGCGTGCGCGGCGCGGAATTGATCCCGCAGACCCGCATGTCCGGGCCGATGCCCTGGGTCATCGCGATCATGGTGGCCATGACCGCCATCGCGCTCGCCGCCGGTCTCGCACTCGGCAATGCCATTTCGCTGGCCCGCGCCGAGATCGAGGGCGGAGTGACCGTGCAGGTCATCGAGCCGCGCGACGATGTCCGCGCGCGGGAGACCGCAGCGGGGGTGGAAGCGGTGAAGCGTCTGCCGCAGGTCGCCGGGCTGCGGCAGGTTCCGCAAGCCGAGTTGGACGCGCTGATCGAACCCTGGCTCGGCACCGGCATCGCCGCCGCGACCGGCGCGGCCATTCCGGTGCCTTCGCTGATCGACGTGCGATTGAAGGGGCCGGCCACGCCGCAGCAACTCGCCGAGATCGAGAAGGTGCTGGCCAAAGTGGCGCCCTCGGCCAAAGTCGATGCGCAGTCCACCTGGCTGAAGCCGGTGTTCGACGCGATGGTCTCGCTTCAGGTGCTGTCGATCTCGCTGGTCGTGCTGCTGGCCTGCGCGCTGGCCGCTGCCGTACTGCTGGCGGCGCGCTCTGCGCTCGGCGCCAACCGCGACGTGATCGAGATCGTCCACCTCCTGGGCGGCACCGATACCCAGGTCGCGCGCGTCTTCCAGCGCTCGATCGGCTATGATGCGGCGGGCGGCGGCACCGTGGGACTGGCGCTGGCGCTGGTGGTGATCCTGTCGCTCGGCCGCCGGTTCGCGAGTCTCGGCGCGGGTCTGGTGGACAGCGGCGCGCTGGTCTGGAGCGACTGGCTGCTGCTGGCGCTGGTGCCGCTGCTCTCGACCCTGCTGGCCATGCTGACGGCACGGCTGACAGTGCTTCATGCACTGCGCAAGATGCTATAGTACCCACAAGTCGCTATAGATCGTCCATGTTTCGTCGCACCGCCGCCTTTCTGCTGCTGATCTGGCTCTTCGGGTTCCTCTGGTTCGCGGTAACGCTGCCGGGGCTGCTCGACGATACCGTGCGCACCGACACGGTGATCGTGCTGACCGGTAGCAAGGGCCGCATCGAGCGGGCGCTTTCCGTGCTGGAAGCAGGACGGGCGCCGCGCCTGCTGATCTCGGGCGTCGACCGCGAGGTGAAGCCGGGTGAACTCGCCGCCGAGTTCCGCATTCCCGCCCGTCTCATGAAGTGCTGCATCACGCTGGGCTACGAGGCCTATGATACCCGCTCCAACGCGATCGAGGCGGCGGGCTGGGTGGCGCGGCGCAAGGCGCGCTCGGTGCGGCTGGTCACGGCCGACTGGCACATGCGCCGCGCCGCCTACGAACTGGCGCGCGAGCTGCCCGATCACGTCACCGTGCTGAAGGACGGGGTGCCATCCCGGCCTAGCCTGAGCACGCTGTTCCTTGAATATCACAAGTTCTTCGGGCGCATGGCGCTCGATTTCTGGCAACGGCCACCCTGGAAGAAAGCTTGATGCGCACCACTCCGCTCGACGTCGTTCGCAGCATTCTCTTCTATCTGATGTTCTATCCCGGAACGCTGGTGTTCATCACCGGTGTCTGGCTGACCTCGCTGATCGGGCAGGAGCCGATGCGGCGCACCGTGCGCGGCTGGAGCCGTTTCCATCGCTGGTGCTGCCGCTGGCTGCTCGGCATCCGCCTGAAGATCGAGGGCGAGATGCCGGAAGAAGGCGTGCTGGTGGCGATGAAGCACGAGAGCTTCTTCGAGGCCATCGACCTGCCGGCGCAGATGAACTTCCCCGCGCCGTTTCCCAAGGCCGAACTGGTCGAACTGCCCGGCTGGGGCTGGGCCGCGCGCCAGTACGGCGTCGTCAAGGTAGAGCGCGAACAGGGCGCCCGAGCCTTGCGGGCCATGGTCGCCTCGGCCCGCGGGTTCTCGGCGCAGGGGCGGCCGCTGGCGATCTTCCCCGAAGGCACGCGGGTGCCCTCTGGTGAGCGGGCGCCGTTGCAGTCGGGCTTTGCGGGACTCTACAAGCTGCTGGCGCTGCCGGTGGTGCCGGTGGCGGTCGACAGCGGGCGGCTCTATCACCGCCTCTGGAAGAAGTCCGGGACGATCACCTTGCGCGTCGGCCCGCGCATCGAGGCGGGCCTCCCGCGCGAGGTTGTCGAGGCGCTGGTGCTGGAAGAGATCAACGCGCTGAACGGGTGAGTTTTGGATAGGTCGGTTGGAAGACGCATCATTGCGCCTTTCCACTACGTCATCCTGAACTTGTTTCAGGATCCATCGTGCCGAACACCCCGCCGCTGATGGTCAGAAATGGATCCTGAAACAAGTTCAGGATGACGAGTGCTAGGCGGAGAGCAAGCGCGTGGGCCTGCGCCGAGCCTACTCCGCCGCTTCCGCTCCCGCCTCATGGTCGCCGCGTCCGAAGTCGGGGCGGGAATCGTCCTGGCCTTCCTCGATGATCGAGCGGCGGATCGCGCGGGTGCGGGTGAACTGGTCGAACAGCGCCTGGCCGTCGCCCACGCGGATCGCGCGTTGCAGGGCGGTGAGGTCCTCGGTGAAGCGCTGGAGCATCGTCAGCACCGCGTCCTTGTTGGACAGGAAGACGTCGCGCCACATGGTCGGGTCCGAGGCGGCGATGCGGGTGAAGTCGCGGAAGCCGCCCGCCGAATACTTGATGACTTCGCCCTGGGTCACGTCCTCCAGGTCGGAGGCGGTGCCGACGATCGTATAGGCGATGAGGTGCGGCACATGGCTGGTGACGGCGAGCACGAGGTCGTGGTGTTCGGGCGTCATGATCTCGACATTGGCGCCGAGCGCTTCCCAGAACCCGACGAGTTCGCTGAGCTTGACGAGATCGGTCCGCGTTTCCGGGGTGACGATGCACCAGCGGTTGCGGAAGAGGTGGCCGAAACCGGCGTCCGGACCGGAGTTCTCGGTGCCCGCGACCGGGTGCGCGGGGATCACCATGTGGTCGGGCAGCGCCTCGCCCAGCGCCTTGGAGATCGCCTGCTTGCTGGAGCCGACGTCGCTGACGAGGGCATGGGCGGGCAGGGCTTCGCGCACTTGCTCGGCGGCGAGGCCCATGACGCCGGGCGGCACGCAGAAGATCACGAGATCGGCGTTCCGCACCGCTTCCGCCGGGGTTTCGCAGACCTCATGGACAAGGCCGCGCTCGGCGGCGCGGGCGCGGTGGGCGGGGCTGAGGTCGTAGCCGGTGGTCCGGGTGCCGGGCAGGCATTCCTGCACGGCGAGGCCGATAGAGCCGCCCTGGAGGCCGAGCCCGATGATCGCGACGTTTGTGAAGCTCATTGCAGGGCTCATTGCGCCGCTTCCGCCATGTCGCGCAGGACTTCGGCGATCACGTCCATGTCCTCGGGCTTGCCGATGGTGATGCGCAGGGCCTGCGGCAGGCCTTGTCCCGGCAGCCAGCGGACGATGTAGCCGCGGTCGGCCAGCCCGTCGAAGGCGGTTTCGGCGGTCAGCGCGCCTTCGAACAGCACCAGCACGAAATTCGCCTGGCTCGGCAGGGCGCGCAGGCCGTGGTTGCCCAGGGCTTCCAGCTTCTCGACGAAGCGGGCGCGCTCGTTGCGGTTGTGGACGCGGCTGGCTTCGACGAAAGCCTCGTCGGCCAGCGCCGCCAGCGCCATGGCCTGCCCGGTGGCGGAGACGTTGAAGGGGCCGCGAATGCGGTTGAGCGTGGCGACGATGCCCGGAGCGCCGGTGGCCCAGCCGATGCGCTCGCCGGCGAGACCGAAGATCTTGGAGAAAGTGCGCGTGACCAGCACGTTATCGTGCGCGGCGGCCAGCGCCAGCGATCCGTCGTCGTCCTCGGGCGCGACATATTCGCCGTAGGCCTGGTCGAGCACCAGCAGCACGTCGGACGGCAGGCCTGCATGGAGGCGCGCGATCTCGCCGCCCGGCAGGTAGGAGCCGGTGGGGTTGTTGGGGTTGGCGACGAAGACCACGCGGGTCTTTTCGGTGACCAGCGCCAGCAGCGCATCGACATCGGTGCCGTAGTCGGCATCGGGCGCGACGACCGGCGTCGCGCCGCAGCGGCGAGCGGCGATATCGTAGACCGAGAAGCCGTAGCGCACATAGATCACGTCGTCGCCCAGTCCGGCATAGCCCTGGGCGGCGAGATTGAGCAGTTCGTCCGAGCCGGTGCCCGTCACCACGCGCGCGGCGTCGAGGCCGTGCTTCGCGGCGATCGCTGCGCGCAGGGCGGTGCTGTCGGGGTCGGGATAGAGCGCGGGCGCCTGGGCGCGGGCCTCCAGCGCGGCCCGGCTGGTGCCGAGCGGATTCTCGTTGGCCGACAGCTTGATCAGCGGCTTTCCGTCCTTGCCTTTGGACTTGCCCGGAACATAGGCATGGATCGCGTCGATCCATGGCTTGGGCTGCGGGGCGCCGTGGGGGGCAGTGGTCGGGCGGAGGGTCTGGCTATCGGTCATGACGGGGCGGCCTTAGCTCAGCGAGGGCCTTATGCACAGGGGGCGATTTGGGTGGGAGCGACCGGATCTGTCCGATGAAACGACAGCGCGGCACGGATGATTGACAGGCCCTCGCCGCTCCCCCACCTCCATTCCTGCATCATGTCTACTTCGCCGAACTCCGACGCCACCCAGGTCCTGAACCTCGCGCAGCCGCTTCCGCTCGATGGTGGGCAGAGCCTGGCCGATGTCCGCATCGCCTACGAAACGCACGGCACGCTGAACGGGGCGAAGGACAACGCGATCCTGATCTGCCACGCGCTGACCGGAGACCATCACGTCGTCTCCAACCATCCCAAGACCGGCAAGCCCGGTTGGTGGGTGCGCATGGTCGGCCCCGGCAAGCCGATCGACACCGACCGTTTCTTCGTGATCTGCGCCAATGTCATCGGCTCGTGCATGGGATCGACCGGCCCGGCCAGCCTGGCCGAGGACGGCAAGCCCTGGGGCATGCGCTTCCCGGTCATCACCGTGCGCGACATGGTGCGCGGCCACGTCGCCCTGCTCGACGCGCTGGGGATCGAGAGCCTCTATGCCGTCGTCGGCGGATCGATGGGCGGGATGCAGGCCCTGAGCCTTGCCGCCAACTTCGCCGACCGCACCCGCGCGGCGCTGGTGATCGCCTCCACCGCACGGCATTCTGCGCAGAACATCGCCTTCCACGAAGTGGGCCGCCAGTCGATCATGGCCGATCCCGAATGGCGCGACGGGGATTACTATGCGCACGGAAAAGGCCCCGAAAAAGGCCTCTCCGTAGCGCGCATGGCCGCGCACATCACTTATCTGTCGGAAGCGGGGCTCACCGAGAAGTTCGGCCGCCGCCTACAGGACCGCGAGGAAAAGACCTTCGGTTTCGACGCCGATTTCCAGATCGAGTCCTACTTGCGCTATCAGGGCCTGGCCTTCACCGACCGCTTCGACGCGAACTCGTACCTCTACATCACCCGCGCGATGGACTACTTCGACCTTGCCGAGGAACATGGCGGCCTGCTCGCCAATGCCTTCGCCGGATCGAAGGCACGCTTCTGCCTCGTCAGTTTCGATACCGACTGGCTCTACCCCACGGCGGATTCGCGGAACGTGGTCCATGCCCTCAATGCCGCCGGGCTGCCGGTGAGCTTCGTCGAATTGTCCGCGCCCTTCGGGCACGACTCGTTCCTGCTCGATGTGCCCGCGCTCGACCGCGTGGTCGAAGGTTTCCTTGGAGAAGGTCGTTAGATGCTCGAAATCGAACTGTCCGACGATGTTTCGCGGCTGGATATCGCGCGCATCCACGGCTGGCTGGCGTCGAGCTACTGGACGCCGGGAATAGAACGCGAGCAGGTCGAGCGCCAGATCGTGGGTTCGCACTGCCTCGGCGCCTACCTGCCGGACGGCACGCTCGTTGCCTTCGCGCGCGTCATTTCCGATCGCGCCAGCTTCGCCTGGCTGGCTGACGTCTGGGTGGACGAGAGCGTGCGTGGGCAGGGCCTTGGCACCCGGCTGGCGCGCTGGTTCGTCGAGCATCCCGAGTATGCCGGGGTGCGCCGTTTCGGCCTTGCCACCAAAGATGCCCACGGCGTCTACGCCAGGCTGGGCTTCGCCCCGCTTGCGCGCCCCGATCGGCTGATGGAACGGCTTTCCGGACCCTTCGCGGCGATTCTGGAACAGGATTGATGAGCCTGCTGCGCCCGGACCTCGCGGTGATCGCCGCCAATGTCGCGCCGGGTTCCCGCGTGCTCGACGTCGGTTGTGGTGACGGCACGCTGATGCAGGCCCTGCGCGACGACAAGCGCTGTGACGCGCGCGGGATGGAACTCGATCCCGCCAACGTGGGTCTCTGCGTCGGCAAGGGGCTCTCGGTGATCCAGGGCGATGCCGACCGGGATCTCGCCTTCTATCCCGACCAGTCGGTGGACTACGCGATCCTCTCGCAGACGCTGCAGACGACGATGCGGCCGGATCTGGTGCTGGAAGAACTGCTGCGCATCGGTCGCCGCGCCTTCGTGAGCTTTCCGAATTTCGCCCACTGGCGCGTGCGGCTTTCGCTGCTCTGGCGCGGACGCATGCCGGTGACCCGCCTGCTGCCGATCGCCTGGTATGAGACGCCGAACATCCACCACCTCACCGTCAACGACTTCCGCGAACTCGTGGCGCGGCGCGGCATTGCGGTGGAGGGCGCGTGGTTCCTTTCCGGCGACCGGAACCGCAGCCCGGCAGCGGCCAACTTCCGCGCCGAGCATGCGGTGTTCCTGCTGACGCGGGACTAGCCGGCTACCCCCGCATCCTGCGGGATCAGTCCTGCACGCGATACATCGCGCAGAGCTTGTTGTTCTGGGGATCGCGCAAGTAGGCGAGATAGAGCTTGCCGAACGGGAATTCGCGCATGCCCGGCGCATCTTCGCAGCTCTGGCCGCCCGCGGCGCAACCGGCGGCGTGCCAGGAATCCACCGCCTCGGCGCTGTCCATCGAGAAGCCGATCGTGCCGCCGTTGGCGAACGTGGCCGCATTGCCGTCCAGCGGGGAGACGACCATGAAGTTCGAGCCGTTGTGCCCATAGGCGAGGCGGCCCGCGGCAGGGTCCGCCATCAGCGGCGTGGCGCCCATCGTGGCGAAGACCGCGTCATAGAATGTCTTGGCGGCGACGAGGTCGTTGCTGCCGACGCAGATGTGGCTGAACATTTCCGAAACTCCATGGGTGATGGTCGTGAGGGATGGATGCGCCGGGGTTTGATACCACAGGCGATGTCGGTCAATCGGCGAGGCTGCGCCGCGACGATGATTTCCGGGCCGAGAATGCCGGCGATGCGGCGAAGGCGCGACTTATCCACGCGTTTCGCCCCATGCCGGAAACGGGCCTTGCGGTTCGGGTGGACGCTAGGGGGCAGGTTTGGCATTCGAAAACGCCATGTGGCACATCTTCCAGTTTCCGCTCTGTCCCTTCAGCCGCAAGGTCCGGCTGCTCATGGCCGAGAAGGGCATCGCCTACGAACTCCAGACCGCACGGCCCTGGGAAGGCGAGGACCGGCTGTTCGAGATGAACCCGGCAGGCCGCACCCCGGTCGTGCGCGAGACCGAGCGCGGCACGGTGATCGTCGACAGCCGCGCGATCTGCGAATATTTCGAGGAAACCGTCGATCGCAATCCGCAGATCAGCGGCACTGCGGTCCAGCGCGCGGAAATCCGCCGCCTGATCGCGATGTTCGACGAGAACTTCTTCAACGACGTGTCCGGCCCGCTGCTGCATGAGCGGATGAAGAAGCGCCTCGTCCTGCGCCAGTCGCCCGACGCGAAGATCCTGCGCGAGTCGATGAAGCTGGCGCACGACTATCTCGACTACATCGACTACCTGATCGACAACCGGCCCTGGCTGGCGGGCGCGACGATGACGCTGGCCGATCTGGCCGCCGCCGCGCAGATCTCGGTGGCGGACTATCTCGGCGGTCTCGACTGGTCGAGCCACGAGCAGGCGCGCGGCTGGTATCTGGTGATGAAGTCGCGGCCCTCGTTCCGGCCGCTGCTGAGCGAGCGCATGGAAGTGATCCAGCCGCCCAGCCACTATGCCGAAGTGGATGCGTGAACGGCTGTTGCCAGCAGTCGCCAATTCTTTCGTCCCCCAATTCTTTCGTCATTGCGAGCGGCGAAGCCGCGCGGCAATCCAGGGCGGTTTACGCGGCTCTGGATTGCTTCGCTTTGCTCGCAATGACGAGACTGGGCTTCGCCTGCAATGAAGGGGCAAGGCTGGCTCAAGACCAGCCTTGCCATTGACGTGCGGCCCCCTCAGCCCCCCGCGCGGTAGCTTTCCAGGATGTCGCGGCGCAGGGCCGCGCCGCTGTCGGTGCGCGAGTAGAACATGTGCCCGCCCGGATACATGTGCAGGCGCACGCGGTCGGGGCGGCCGAACTCCGGCATCTGCGAGACGATCAGGCGCGAGCCGAAGTAGGGGCACGAGAGATCGTCCCAGCCGTGCACGATGTCGACCGTCATCTTCGGGTCGATCGAGATCGCCTGGCGCAGGTCCTTGACCGGGGTGTCGGTGTTGTCGCGGGTCCAGGCCTCATTCACCTCGAAGGACAGCGCGTTGTAGCGCGCGTCGACCTTCCAGCCGACCTGACGCGTCACGAAATCGACCATGGCCGAAGTGGTCGGCGCGATCAGCGTGGTCAGCAGCGGATCGCCGTATTGCGGGCGCGAGCTGGCCGGGAACGGGTCGAACGAAGTGAAGTTCGAATCGTAGACCGACCCGATCAGGCCCTGATCGCGGCGGATTTCGCGCAAGTACGTGCCGATGTCGACGCGGCCGTCCATGCGGCGCACGAGCGCCGGGTCGAGGCCGGTGATCTCGGCGACTTTGGCCGAAAGGCGGTCGGTCGCAGCCTTGTCCTTGGGGCCGGCGAGGAAGTCGGCGACGAACTCGGTCTTCAGGTACTGTTCGACCGGGGCCATCGTGGCCTCGCTCAGGTTGCCCTGACGCTCGAAGTGACCGGCAGCCATGGCGGGCAGGTTGAGCATCCAGGGCAGCGGCGAGAGCGCATCGTCGTCGCCGATCGCCGGCGGGTCGAGATAGGGCGAAACCAGCGTCATGCCGTTGATACCCACGCCCATCTGGGTCTGGAGGTAATAGGCCAGGCGCGGCACGCGGTAGCCGCCGTAGCTCTCGCCCGCGAGGTACTTGCGGCTGGTCAGGCGGCCGTTCGCGTTCAGCCAGTCGTAGACGATGCGGCTGAGGTACTTGATGTCGTTCTCGGAAGTGTAGAACGCCTTCTTGGTCGCCTCGGCATCGACGCGGCTGCGCGAGAAGCCGGTGCCGATCGGGTCGATGAACACGAGGTCGGTGAAGTCCAGCCACGAGTTGGGATTGTCGCGCAGCACGGCCGGGTCGGACGGGGCGTCACCCTGCGCGCCGAACTGCACGCGCTTGGGGCCGATGGCGCCGAGGTTCAGATAGACCGAGGCCGCGCCGGGGCCGCCGTTGAAGGCGAAAGTGACGGGGCGGTTGGTGGGGGCGCCGGGGACGGTATAGGCGGTGTAGACCACCTCGCCGATGGTCTTGCCCTTCTCGTCCTTGATCGGCAGCGCGCCGACGGTGGCGGTGTAGTTGACGGTCTTGCCGCCGATCACCGCGCTCTGCTTGATCGACTTGGGGGCGGGCAGCAGGGGAAGCTCGTCGCCCCCCTTTTCGTCCTTCTTCGCTTCCGCGCCGTCGGCAGGCTTGTCGGCCGCGAAGGATGGGACGGAAGCGGCGGCGAGGACCATGGCCAGACAGGCCAGCGAAACTTTGCGCATGGAAGGAACGACCCCTTTTGTCGATGCGTCCGAACGGACGTCAGGGGCGATAGGTAGAACCTGAAGATAGTATACGACAAGAGTTTGAGGAGCATTTTCTAATCAGATGGAATCACCTGATGACTCGGAAAATGCGGCAAACCAGAAACTTGAAGCAGTTGATCCGATGCAGTCGGATCAACTGCTTCGGGAAAAAATGGTGCCTGGCCCGTCCTGCCTTCCGGGGATTGGCCATGGGTTGAGCCATCGGAAGGCAGGGCAGGTCAGGCGTTCGGACGGCGCGGGGGTGCCGTCCGAATCTCGGTCGTCAGGGTAGCATCGATCCCGTCTCGATGAAGCGCTGGTGCCACGACAGCGCCTCGCCCGGCAGCGAGGGCGACTGGAGGCCATAAGACCCCTTCAGCGCGCGGGCGTAGTAGTCTTCCAGCAGCGGGCGATAGTCCGGGTGCGCGCAGTTGGCGATGATGACCTGGGCGCGTTCCTTGGGGCTTAGACCGCGCAGGTCGGCGAGGCCCTGCTCGGTGACGATCACCTGCACGTCCTGGTTGATGTGATCGACATGGCTCGCCTGCGGCACGATCGCCGAGATCTTGCCGCCCTTGGCGGTGGAGGGCGTCATGAAGATCGAGATATAGGCGTTGCGCGCGAAGTCGCCGGAGCCGCCTATGCCGTTCTGGATGCGCGAACCCATGACGTGGGTGGAGTTCACCGCGCCGTAGATGTCGGCCTCGATCAGCCCGTTCATGGCGATGCAGCCGAGGCGGCGGATCAGTTCGGGGTGGTTCGAGATTTCCTGCGGGCGCAGGATCATCTTGTCGCGGTAGCGGTGCATGTCCGCGTTGACGCGCGCCGCTGCCTCGGGGCTGAGCGAGAAGGCGGTGGCCGAGGCCATGCGCAGCTTGCCCGAGTCCAGCAGGTCCAACATGCCGTCCTGGATCACTTCGGTATAGGAAGTCAGGCTGTCGAACGGTGCGTCGACCAGGCCGGTCAGCACGGCATTGGCGATATTGCCCACGCCCGACTGGATCGGCAGCAGCGCCGAAGGCAGGCGGCCGAGCTTCACTTCGTGGCTCAGGAATTCGAGGATATGGCCGGCGATCGCCTTGGCCTTCTCATCGGGCGGGCTGAACGGGGCGTTGCGGTCGGGACGGTCGGTCTCGACCACGGCAACGACCTTGGCGGGATCGACCTTGAGATAGGGTTCGCCGATGCGGTCGTCCGGCTTCACCAGCGGGATCGGCACGCGGCTGGGGGGCAAGGCGGTGCCGTAGTAGATGTCGTGCATCCCCTCCAGCGCCTCGTTCTGCCACGAGTTGACTTCGAGGATCACCTTGGAGGCGCGGTCCAGCCAGGTCTTGTTGTTGCCCACCGAGGAGGAGGGGATCAGGCTGCCATCGGCGCGGATGCCGGCCACTTCGATTACCGCCGTGTCGAGCGGGCCGAGGAAGCCCTGCCAGGCCATCGGCGCAACCTGCGAGAGGTGCATGTCGAAGTAGTTCATCTCGCCCTTGTTGATGCGTTCGCGGGCGATGGGGTCGGAATTGTAGGGCAGGCGGAATTCGATGCCGTCCGCCTTGGCGAGGGCGCCGTCGAGTTCCGGACCGGTCGATGCGCCGGTCCACATGCGGACCTTGAAGGCGCGACCGGCGGCGTGCTCGGCCTCGATCTGGGCGGCGAGAGCGAGGGGAACGGCCTTGGGATAGCCCGAGCCGGTGAACCCGCTCATGCCCACGGCGGTGCCGCTTTCGATCAGGCGCGCGGCCTCCTCGGCGGGCATGACTTTCGAGCGAAGCTCGGCACTCTCGATACGCATGGCAACCTCATCCTTTCTGTCTGACCTTTGCAGCGCCAGTCGGCCTCCGCGCGCGAGGAATCCAGTGCAAAGTAAAACTGGACGGTTGCGGCAGATGCATGACAGCAGAAGGTGTTTTGAGGCCCCTTCTAACGCGAGACCATCTCTATCACCGTTCGGGCGATGGCGACGAGTTCCGCCTCGCGGTTGACCCCGCACTTCTGGAAGATCGTCCGCAATTGGGCGACCACGGTCTGGACGCTGACGCCGCGCATCCGCGCGGCGGTCTGGCGGGAATGCCCTTGCGCGAGCAGGGCGACGACTTCGGCTTCGGCGCTGGTCAGCCTCATCGCTTCGGCCAGGCGCCGGGCCGGGACGAGATTGGGGGCCAGCGGCGTGCGCAGGGTGACGACGGCGCGGGGGGCGAAACCGAAGGTCCAGTCGTGG
>PJTY01000103.1_pt1 | contig 67604 bp, 71 predicted proteins | sample 1512121 | NCBI WGS metagenome assembly PJTY01 (sample SAMN08177680, study PRJNA422409) | Soil metagenome, whole genome shotgun sequencing project. | isolation source: Soil enriched (2) on filter paper: alkali lignin treatment | place: USA: Madison | collected 2015-01-15 | reverse complement strand
TCGTCGGCTTTGCGGACCTGGGCATGGAAGCGATCTACGAATTCACCGTCAAGGACATGCCGGTGACCGTGGCCGTCGATTCCGAAGGCAAGAACGTCCACCAGCTCGCGCCGCTCGTGTGGAAGGAAAAGATCGCCAAGGAGCACCTGCTCCCGGCGTAAGATATTGCCGATCCGGCGGGTGTTTCCGCCGGATCGGCACTCTCCTGCGGGCCGGTTCGACGAATGTCGGTCCCGGCCCGATCAGGGAACTGGCGCTGCGGGGTTTTTTCGCGCTATCCCCTGAGGATGACGACCTCCGAAACCATCGACACCAATCGGCCACGCGTGCCCGCGCGGCTCGTCCTGATGTCCCTGGCCGCGCTTTGGACCTGCTATTTCATCGTCGCCACCTTGCGCGGTGTCGTGCTGGACTACGAAATGAGCTGGGCGATCGTGTCCCGGCGGCTGACGATCTGCATTCTCTCGATGCTGCTGATGGCCGCGGTCTGGCCGCTGCTGCAATTGCTGGACCGGCGCTCGGCCAGTGCGCGCTTCGTGGTCGTGCTGGTCGGCGCACTGCCGCTGTCGATTGCGCTGACGCTGATCAACGGCGCGATTTTCGCCGATATGGAAACGACCAAGGCTTATGGCACCGAGGAAGAGGCGGCAGCCGTAAAAGCCGGGAACGTGCGGATCAGCCGGGACGAAGCCGGTAATATCCTTCTGGACCTGCCTCCCTCTGCGACGCGGCGGGCCGATCCCAGTGAGGCGGTCCCTTCCGACGAGCCGACCGATTCGGCAACCGGCACGACAACCTCGACCGAAGAGACCAGTTCGTCGATCACGATCAGCACCGAGAAGCTGTTCGGCAAGAGTGTAGGCGATTGGGCGAGCATGACCGATACCGCCTTCGGCCGCTACTTTCTGGTCCTGGCCTGGGCGGCGCTCTACTTCGCGCTCGTCAAGGCCGAGGAAGCCCGCGCGGCGGAATGGCGCGAGGGTGAATATCGCCGGGCGGCGGCGGCGGCGGAGCTGCGCTCGCTGCGCTATCAGGTCAATCCGCACTTCCTGTTCAACACACTCAACTCGCTTTCCGCGCTGGTGATGATCGGCAGGCAGGACGATGCGGAGAAGATGATCCAGAACCTCTCGACCTTCTATCGCCGAACACTTTCCGGAGATCCTACCAATGATCTTGCGCTGGTAGATGAGATCGAACTTCAGAAACTCTATTTCGCCATAGAAGCCGTGCGCTTTCCGAATCGCTTGTTGACGACGATTGATGTTGACGATTCCGTTCTTGGTGCAATGGTGCCGGGCATGATCCTGCAACCGCTCGTCGAGAACTCGGTGAAATATGCCGTCGCGGCCACACAGAAGCCGGTGACGATCGCCGTGCATGCAAGACGTGTGGAAGGGCGTGACGGCGACTTGCTGGAAATGAGCGTTACCGACGATGGACCGGGATGCCCGGAAAACTCCGGCGGTTTCGGGATTGGTCTCAGCAATGTGCGGGACCGGTTGCGGGCGCGCTATGGCGCAGCGGCCACCATCGAATTCGGCAAGCGCCCCGAAGGCGGCTTCGCCACGGTCCTGAGAATGCCCCTGGAGTCCGGACTTGCCTGAAATGACCCCTGAATCGAGCGGGGCCGCGCCGCTGCGCGCGCTGATCGTCGATGACGAGCCGCTGGCGGTAGAGCGCATGCAGGTGATCTGCTCGCGGATCGACGGCGTATCGGTGATCGGCACTGCCAGCGACGGACAGGCCGCACTGCGCCTGATCGATGCCCTCACCCCCGATCTCGTCCTGCTCGACCTGACGATGCCGGAAACCGATGGTCTCACCGTCGCGCGGCGACTCTCGGGCAAGCCCGATGCCCCGGCGGTGATCTTCGTGACCGCGCACGATGAATTCGCGGTCGAGGCCTTCGATCTCGACGCCATCGACTACGTGCTCAAGCCCGTCGCGCCCGACCGGCTGGAACGCGCCGTGGGCCGCGTGATGTCGCGGCGTGGAGACCAGCGCACTGCGCCTACCAGCGAGTGGCTGGAGGAATTCTGGGTGCCGCACCGCTCCGAACTCGTGCGGGTGCCGGCGGCCGACGTCGAGCGCATCGATGCCGAGCGCGACTATGTGCGGCTTCATGTGCGAGGGCAGAGTTACCTGCTGCTCCAGACCATCACCAGTCTGGAAGAGCGCCTCGATCCCGAGCGTTTCATCCGCATCCATCGCAGCTGCATCCTGCGCCGCGACCATGTGACGGGTCTGCGGCACGAGGGACTGGGCGTCTGGTCGGTCGAGACCGGCAGCGGCGAGGCCTTGCGGATCGGCCGGACCTATCTGCCGATGGTAAAGAAAATGGCGGGCCGTTAAGGCCCGCCAGTCTCGTATCCGGGTTATTTTTATGGGACCTCTTGAGAGCTTCCCGCACCAGCCTTGATGGGGGTTTACTGGCCGACAGCGAGGTGCTGGCCGTTGTCGGCCTTGTCGACGGCACCGGCTACCTGACTGCGGACGTTTTCGCGGGCCTTGGCGTAGCAATCGGTGGCATCGGCGCTGCGTAGGCGCGATCCGGTGGTTGAAGAGTTCAGGCCGCAGGCCGAGCGGGCGGCGGTGTCGATGCGGCGGTCCAGCTTCTTCTGACCTTCCGGCGTAGAGAGGTTCAGGTCGGAATAGCGCACTTCGACTTCCTTGGCGAAAGCGGGAGCCGGGGCGGTTGCGGCGGCAATGGCGCCGAAGGCAAATCCGGCGGCGGCGACAGCGGCGAACAGGTTGGTCTTGAACATCGTCTCTTCCTCCTCGGGGTGAGCCGTTGGTCGAGAGTGTGTCGCGTCCGGCTCGGTGAATCCTGTTTGCCTCCGAATCACGGCCGCTTCACGCGAGGGTCGACCATGACCCGTCCAAGTTCGACGAAGGCCGGGGCGCGGAGACGAACGACATTCCGCGTCGACGAACGACGTCTTGGCGTTACCGGCTTTGCAAAGAAAACGTCACGAATCAGGACGGGGCAATTCGCAGCCGTTACGAACGCTGGCGCAATTTCCGATTTAGCAGTACCATTTGTCTGGACTTATGGGACTTGCGATCGTCTTCTTCCTTGGGATCTTCAACTTCGCCGCTCACAAGGCGGTGCTGGAAAGCGGCCATCGGATGCTTTCCCAGGTCCCCTGGTTCTTCAAGCCGCTGGGCGGCCGCTTCAGCCTGGTGGTGGAATTCGCGATGTTGCTGGGGGCGATGATCGCGGTTGCCGGCGGATCGGCGGGATGGGCCTGGGTCTATGTTCTGTACTCGATCCTCAACGGTCTTTCCGCTTGGCTGATTTCCAACGGAAGGCTGTAATCCGGGAACCGGATGGAGCGGGGCCGGTTTCTGGCGGGATGACGCAAACGGAAACGCCCCCCTTCCCCAAGGACGACACGCCGAGTCCGCAAGTCTGGCTCGTGTGCAATGCATCCAGCGGCAGCAACGACGATGCTTCCGTCGCGGCCGTCGAGCAGGCTCTGGCCGAAGCCGGCTTTCCGGTCGGCCGGACCCTGCGCTTTCCGGACGAGGAAGCCCCCACCCCTGCCGTGCTCGATGCCGCGCAAGTGGACATGCTGGCGGTCTTCGGCGGCGACGGCACCACGCATTCGGTGGTTGCCGGGGTGGCGGGCTGGAGCGGATCGGTGCTGGTATTGCCGGGCGGCACGATGAACATGCTGCCAAAGCGGTTGCACGGCGATGTCCCGGCTGCGGATATCATCGCCCGGCTCGGCGCAGGACCGCTGGAAACGATCCGGCCGACGGTGATTTCCAGTCGCCACGGCGTGGGCCTGACCGGCATTCTTGCCGGTCCCGGCACGGTCTGGAACGAAGTGCGCGAGGCGATGCGCGCGCTGAACATCGTCGAGTTCGTCAATACCGCGGCCCAGGCGATTTCCTGGTCGGCGAACGGCCCCAAGGTCGTCTGCGCCGAGGCCGATTGCGGCCGGGAGGAAGGCTATGCGGCGATTACCGTGACGCCGGGCGAGGACGGACTGGAGGCGAACGGCTATTACGCGGAATCGCTGGCCGACTATGCAGGCCAGGGGATCGCCCTGCTCAACCGCGACTTTCGCGACGGACCGCATGATTCGCTTGGAAATCATCGCCAGATCAGGCTGGTCTGCCCCTCCGGCGAGCCGATGGGCCTCCTGATAGACGGCGAACCGTTCGACGGAGCGGCCGAAGAGGTGTTTTACCTCGCGACTTGCGAAGTCGATCTGGTAACGACGCGTGATGGTTCCTGAAAATTCCTTTTCTGCGGGCGGGCCGATCCGCCTGTTCCACTTGAGCGACATCCATTTCGGACTGGAGGATCAGCGCGCGCTGGACTGGGCGAAAGCCTGCATCGAGCGGGAGAAGCCCCACGCGGTGGCGATCACCGGCGATTTGACGATGCGGGCGCGCCATCCCGAATTCGATGCGGCGGCGAGCTGGATCAAGGGGTTGGACATCCCGGTCACGGTTGAAGTCGGCAACCACGACATTCCCTACTTCAATCTCTACGAGCGCTTTTTCGCGCCCTACAAGCGATTCCACGCGATCGAGAATCTGGTTGAGGCCGAACTCCACCTGCCCGGCGTCGCGATAGTGCCGCTCAAGACCACGACCCGCGCGCAGTGGCAGCGCTTTCCCTGGTCGAACGGCTGGGTGACGGAAAAGGCGCTGGCCGAGACGCTCGCCGCTATCGATGCCCTGCCCGCCGGCACCCGGGTGCTCGTCGCCGCGCACCATCCGCTGATCGAGCGGCGCGCCAAGGACGGCAAGCTGCTGACGATCAACGGTACGCGTACGATGGAAGTGTTGGCCGGGCGCAAGGTCATGGCCGTGCTGTCGGGGCATATTCATGACGCGTTCGATCTCACAGCCCAGACGCTTACCGGGCCGCTGCGCATGATCGGCGCGGGCACGCTGTCCAAGCGGATCCGCTCGACCCCGCCCAGCTTCAACGAGATCACCATCGACGGCGATGCCGTCCGGGTGGTCGCCCGCAATCTCGAACATGTGCCGACCGCGGCGATGCAGATCGACCAGGTCCCCGAGAATGCCCTGCCCCCGCGCGAACCGGACGAGCCGGTGGCGCCGGTGGGCGCGGTGCCGCCGGTCGATCCACCGGTGCATTGATCGACATTCCAAAGCAGAAAGGGCCGCACCGTCGAACGGTGCGGCCCTTTTCATGTCAATCGCTCGCGAAGGGATCGCGAGCGAGGCGCTTGTTGCTGCGGCTTACTTGTAGTCGTGGCTGACGTTGCCGATGCCGTTGATCTCGGTCTTGAGGTTCGCCGGCTTGCGGACGAGCGTGACATTGCCGATGCCGTTGATCTGGACACGGACATTGCCGCTCGCGCCGAGCGTCAGGTCGCCTGCGCCGTTCACTTCGACAGTGGCATCCTGGACATCGACCTTGCCGAAGTCGAGGCTGCCGGCGCCGTCGGTGGTGACGGCCAGCTTGCGGACCTTGCCGGTGGCGGCCAGGCTGAGCGCACCATTGCCGTTCACGGTCAGGCTATCCTGATCGAGGCCGGTCAGGGTGACATCGCCGGGGGCATCGAAGTCGAAACCTTCGATTTCGGGCGCCGTGATCCGGACCTTCAGGCCCTTGCGGCCGTGCCAGCTGCCCTTCACGGCCAGGCGACCGTCTTCCCAGGTCAGGCGGTCCACCAGCTTCTGCGGGCCGCTGACGACCATCTCGGCCTTGTCGCCCTTGGTGAAGACGAGTTGCACGGGGATATCCATCGCCAGGCGGGTGCCGGGCTGGATCGCGAAGTTGCGGGTGATCTGCGGGCTGTCGGTGGTGTCGTCGTCGCCGCTGATGGTCCAGTTGATGTCGCCTTCGTTCACGTCGCGGCGGAACTTGTCCCCGCCGATGACCCAGGCTGCGCTGAAGGCGACGATCGTCAGGATCACGCCGCTGGCGAATACGATGAGCAGTTTCCTGAACATCACTTGGTTCCTTTCTCTCGTGCTTTTCAATCTTGCGAATGCATGGCGGGTTCGAGCACGCGATAGTGCAGGCGGCCGAACCACATGATGGCATTGATGATCCAGATGCTGACCAGAGTCAGCAGCGCGGCGATGGCCACGGCGGCGCTCATCGTCCCCAGACCGCCCAGGATGGCGACCAGTACCCCGCCCGGAAAGCCGCTGAACGGTCCGGCGATCAGGATGAAGCCGCCCGCCAGGAAGGCGATCAGCGTGGCGACGTAGAGGCCGAACAGCACGCCCAGCACCGGCAGCACGATCGGCAGCAGGATCAGGATGTCTATGGTGGCCAGGCCCATGAAGGCGAGGATCGCGCTCCAGGCCGAGGACGGCGAGCGGCCGCTCTCCCAGTTGCGGAAGCCTGCCTCGAAGCGCAGTTCGCGGGCGAGGCGACCGGGATCGCCGAGGGCGGCGGCCACTTCCTGTTCGCTGCGGCCTTCGGCCATACCGGCTTCGAAGTGTTCCTCGTAGTCGGCGACGATCTCGGCGACGACGTCCTGCGGCATGCCCTTGAGGCCGGCCTTCAGGCGCCTGATGAACTCGTTACGCGTCATGGCTCGGCTCCCGATCTTCGTTGGTCGCGTCTGCGGATGCTTCCGGGGCGGCGGGGTGGGCACCGTCGAGCAGGCCGTCGACGGCGGCGGTGAAGCCGCGCCATTCCTCGACCTGTTCGGCCAGGCGGCTGCGGCCGGTCTCGGTAATGCGGTAGTACTTGCGCGGCGGGCCGGAGGGCGATTCCTCTAGGTAAGTCGCGACGAGGCCGTCGGACTGCATGCGGCGCATGAGCGGGTAGATCGTGCCTTCGCCCATATCGACCGCGGCGGCCATGCGGCTGGCGATCTCGTAGGCGTAACTGTCCCCCCGCGACAGCAGGGCGAGCACGCAAAGACCGAGCACCCCCTTCTTCAGCTGTACTTCGATTTCGGACATCGAATCATCTCCTGCGGATGAGGAGTGTATATAGCAAGCTACTGTGTGATGCAAGATACCTTGCTAAGATTGGTACAGCGCATGGAAAGATACCTTGCAATGGAGAGGTATCTGGCACCGTTCTGCGGCCGAAGGCCGAAACAGCAGGGGGACGCGGATCCGGCGCAACAAAAAAGGGCCGCGGTTTCCCGCGACCCCTTTTCGTAAAGCCGAAGCTCTCGGTAAGCGAATTAACGCTTCGAGAACTGGAAGCTACGACGTGCCTTGGCACGGCCGTACTTCTTACGCTCGACGACGCGCGGGTCGCGGGTAAGGAAGCCGGCAGCCTTGACGGCGGCGCGCAGGGCGGGCTCGTACTTCGAGAGCGCCTGGGCGATACCGTGCTTCACGGCGCCAGCCTGGCCCGAGAGACCGCCGCCCTTGACGGTGGCGATCACGTCGTACTGGCCGTCACGACCAGCAACCTGGAAGGTCTGGTTGATGACGAGGCGCAGGGTCGGACGTGCAAAGTACACTTCCTGATCGCGACCGTTGATGATGACCTTGCCGGTGCCGGGCTTCACCCACACGCGGGCCACGGCGTCCTTGCGGCGACCGGTGGCGTAGGCGCGGCCATAGGCGTCGAGCTGCTGCTCGCGCAGGGGCGCGTTCGAAACGACGGGCGTGAAGGTCTCTTCCGCGGTTTCAACGGCGGCGACTTCGCCCAGGTCCTTAAGGTCGGACAGGCTCTGTACGGTTTCGGTATCGGACATTACGCGCCAACCTTGTTCTTGCGGTTCATGGAAGCGACGTCGAGTGCTTCGGGCTGGGTGCCACCGTGCGGGTGCTCGGTGCCTGCATAGAGGTGCAGGGCGCGCATCTGGTCACGGCCGAGCGGACCACGGGGGATCATGCGCTCGACAGCCTTTTCAAGCACGCGCTCGGGGAAACGACCGCCGAGGACCTTGTCCGCAGTCACTTCCTTGATGCCGCCGGCGTAGCCGGTGTGCTTGTAGTAGGTCTTGTCGCCAAGCTTCTTGCCGGTGAACTTCACCTTCTCGGCGTTGATCACGACGACGTGGTCGCCGCAATCGACGTGCGGGGTGAAGCTCGGCTTGTGCTTGCCGCGCAGGAGGTCGGCGATGACGACCGCGAGACGGCCAACCACCAGACCTTCGGCATCGATCAGATGCCACTTCTTTTCCACCTCGGCCGGCTTGATCGACCGGGTGACCTTCGTAAGCGCCTTCATGGCTGGTCTATCCCTAATGTTCAGTTCGCGAGGCCGAATCGTTCGCTTTCACGAATCTCCGGCAGCGCGGGAAGGCGGCCAAATCGTCGAAACGGGCCTTCAAGTCAAGCAGACTGCGGGTTTCCAGGGAGGTAAAATAATACCGTCAAATCTTGGGCGTGCCGATTCCGGCCAGCCAGGCCAGGGTCTCCGGCGGTGCCGCGTCGCAGCGCCAGCCGAGCACGGCGGGCGTTTCGTAGGGATGGAGTTCGGCCAGCCTCCGCACGGCAGCATCGAGCAGGGCGGCATTGGTCTTGACCAGCAGGCCGAATTCGCGCGCGGTGTCCTTCTCTCCCTGCCAGACGAAGACGGAGGTCATGCCGGGCAGCAGGTTGCCGCAGGCGGCGAGGTCTTCGTCCAGCAAGGTGTTTACGGCCGAGAGGGCGCTTTCCTCGTCCGGGAAGGGGCACCAGATGAGGGCAGGGGTCTCGGCCTGCCCGTTCACATACCGAGTCCGACCTGATCGCGGCGGCCGAGGCAATGGGCGCCCCAGACCGTTGCGGCGACGAGCAGCGCGCCGCAGAGCTGGTGCGCCACCGCCAGCCAGAGCGCCACGCCCGACCACACGGTGAAGATTCCGAGCAGCACCTGGGTCCCGAAGGCCGAATGCACCGCGATCGAGGCGAGGCGGGCGTGGCGGGCCTTGAGGCGGCGGCCCATGACCACCAGCACTGCGACTACGGCCCAGGCCCACCAGCGGTGGACGAAGTGCGTGAGGAACGGATCGTTGACGAGCGCGTGAAGCGCGCCGCCCGCCCACTCCACGCCCTCGGGGAAGAACGTGCCTTGCATCAAGGGCCAGGCGTCCATGCTGAACCAGCCCATGCCCGCAACGTAACCTGCCCGCAGACCCGCGACCATCGCGCCCATGAACAGCTGGAAGAACAGCATCCCAAGCACCACGGCGCTGAACCGGCTCAGGCGGGCCGGAGCCTGCCCGCGGCGCAGTTCGCGAAGATCGAGCGCAGTCCAGACGAGTCCGCCCAGCGTCGTCAGCGCCACCAGCAGGTGCGCGGCGAGGCGGAAGTGATTCACCCGGTCAGCGGCCTCGGGGGTGAGGCCCGAGGAAACCATCCACCAGCCGACCACGCCCTGAAGCCCGCCGAGCGCCAGCAGCGCGATCAGGCGCGGCTTGTAGCCCAGCGGGATCGTGCGCTTGTACCAGAACCACGCCAGCGGCAGCGCGAAGGCCAGGCCGATCACGCGCGCAAGCAGGCGGTGGACCCATTCCCAGAAGTAGATGAACTTGTACTGCGCCAGGGTCATGCCCGCCGGGCCGTTGACGTCGATGTACTGGGGAATCTGCTTGTAGCGAGTGAACTCAGCCTGCCACTGCGCATCGGTCAGCGGCGGGATGGCGCCGGTCAGCGGCTTCCACTGGGTGATCGACAGCCCCGACTCGGTCAGCCGGGTGATGCCCCCGACCGCGACGATGAGGACGACCAGCGCGGCCACGAACAGCAGCCAGCGAACCATGGGGGCGATATCGTCGGCTGTGCCGAGGATGGGACGACCGTCAGAAACTCTCATGGCGCAAATCCCTGCGATCTTGCGACGAAATGCGCAAGGGGCACGTCGATCGAATGTTTCGTCACGCAGTCGGGGCTTGATGAATGTTACAACGTCACATACATGAGCGTTCATGCGTACCGCCATCATCGCGATTCGAAACCGGCTGGACCGGGCAGGCATCGTCCTCAGCGGTCTTTGTGCGATCCATTGCGTGCTCGGCGTGTTTTTCGTCGGATTCCTGGGCCTTGGCGGTGAAGTTCTGCTGTCGCCGGAAGTCCATCGCGTCGGCTTGGCGCTGGCTCTGGTGGTCGGCGTGGTCTCGCTGGGCTTCGGTGTCATGCGTCATGGCCGCATCGCGCCGCTGGTGATCGGGGCTGTCGGCCTGGCGCTCATGGCCATGGCGATCGCGGTGGGGCATGGCCTTGCGGAATCGATCCTGACGATTATCGGCGTCGCGCTTGTGGCTTTCGCCCACATCCGGAACTTGCACCGCGCGCACTGAAAGTGCCGTTTTGGCGCTTTCCAAATCGATTCGGGGCGCTATCTGCGGCCCTATGGCTGCTGAACTCTCCCTCACCGTGAACGGCGAACCGCGCCGCGTGGCGCCCGGCTCGTCGATTGCCGACCTCGTTTCCGGCATCGGCCTCGATCCGAAGAAGGTTGCCGTCGAGCATAACGGCGAGATCGCCCCGCGCTCGACCCTGGCCGATGTCCCGTTGTCCGATGGCGACGTGCTGGAGATCGTCCACTTCGTCGGCGGCGGCTGAGTTCGCCCGCGCCCACCTTCCTGACATACCCGTTCCCCGAAAGGATGCGAACCTTGACCGATACCGCTGCTGATACCTGGACCGTTGCTGGCCGAACCTTCCGCTCGCGCCTGATCGTGGGTACCGGCAAGTACAAGGATTTCGAGCAGAATGCGGCGGCGGTGGCGGCTTCGGGCGCGGAAATCGTCACTGTCGCGGTGCGCCGGGTCAATGTCTCGGACCCCAAGGCGCCGATGCTGACAGACTACATCGATCCGAAGAAGATCACTTACCTGCCCAATACCGCCGGTTGCTTCACGGCCGACGACGCCATCCGCACCCTGCGCCTGGCGCGCGAGGCGGGCGGCTGGGATCTGGTGAAGCTGGAAGTGCTGGGCGAAGCGCGCACGCTCTATCCTGACATGCGTGAAACCCTGAAGGCCACGGAAATCCTCGCGAACGAGGGCTTCCTGCCGATGGTCTACTGCGTCGACGATCCGATTGCCGCCAAGCAGCTTGAGGAAGCCGGTGCCGTGGCGGTCATGCCGCTGGGGGCGCCGATCGGCTCGGGCCTGGGCATCCAGAACAAGGTCACGGTTCGCCTGATCGTGGAAGGGGCGAAGGTCCCGGTGCTCGTCGATGCGGGCGTGGGCACGGCCTCGGAAGCGGCCGTGGCGATGGAACTGGGCTGCGACGGCGTGCTGATGAACACCGCCATCGCCGAAGCGCGCGACCCGATCCGCATGGCCCGCGCGATGAAGCTGGCGGTCGAGGCCGGGCGCGACGCCTACCTCGCCGGACGTATGGCGCAGCGCCGTTACGCCGATCCGTCCAGCCCGCTTGCCGGTCTCATCTGAATTTTTGCAAACTGCGATTTTTCCGCAGGCGGCCTTCTCCTTGCCGGGAGAGGGCCGATTTCCTTGGAAAAGTGCGGGAATCGGTATCTTTCAAACTGTCTCGAATTGAAATCCTGCACGAATCTTGCCGGAAATATGGGGGACAAACCTTTGCGCAGTTAAGGCTGTAGCAACCCATGTGGCAGAAATTGGTTTTAGTGACAGGGAGGATAGTCCTTCCGTGTCACGAGGATCAGGACCATGACTCACACGGGAAAGGCCACCATCACCATCAGCGAACTGCGGGAGTTCGCCAGCTTCACGCCCTGCGAGCAGCGCTACATCCGCCGCAGCCTCGACGTGGGGCTGGGCCGACAGGATGCGCTCGGTCTCTGGGCACGTGACGGCGCCGAGGCCACCTCGATCCGAAAGCAGTACGAGGCCTATGCCGATCTTGCGGCTCTGCGCGACATGCGGCCCGACGAATTCGGCTTCGACGATATCACCGTGTTCATGGGCAAGCTCATCCATGTCGCCGCCTTCGATCTGGCGCAGGACCGCATCGAATCGTTCTCGGCCTTCCGCTTCCTCTACGAACGCCTGCTGGGGGGCTGGGCTAGGCCCTGGCTGCCCGGCGCTTTCTGCGGAGCCTCGGCGCTGCCTCAGATCCGGCCGGAACGGCGCAAGATCCTGCTCCACTCGATCAGCGAAGCGGCAGCCACGGCCTCGGGTTGGTCGGAGCGGGAACCGAGCTTCTATCCGGAATGGATAGAGAAGGAAGTTGCTTGACTTGTAACGCGGTCCGGAGTTTCGGCTCCGGATCGCCCCTCAGCTTTCGCTACCCCATTGCTGGGTCTGCGGATCGCCCAGAGTGACAAGCCGCCTGAGCGAGGCGCGGGCGAGGCGCTCGGTCTCGACCTTGCGGCGCGCGGCCGCGAGCTGACGCAGCGGGGCAGGGCGCAGGATTTCCGCGTCGTAGCCGTCTGCGACGATTACGCCGCACTGCTCGGGCAGGAACGGCTCGGTTTCCAGCGGCGCGCGGTCCAGCGAGGGCGGCAGGCCCCAGTAGAAACGGTCGCAATAGTCGAGATAGTCCGGCCACTTGCCGTCCCCGAGCAGGTCCGCGCGTGAAACCTTGATCTCGACGATGATGACGTGCCCTTTGGCATCGATGCCCATGAGGTCCGCGCGCCGCCCGCAGCGCAGCGGCATTTCCGGCAGGCACCAGATGTCGTTGCGGGCAAAGAGCCGCCCGATTCCCCGCGCGACGTCGGCGGCGACGAAGGAAGTGAGCGGCGATGAGAGGGGGGAATCAGCTTCGGCCATGGCGGCATCATAGGAACATAGCAGGAACTTTCAAGCCGCCGATGGTGCAGGGCTCGCCGTCTGGACGATACTTCGGCGAAGTTTTTCCCAAGCCTATGATGCTATGGATGGATTTGGCGCTGGCAACGCCGCTCATGCTCTGCTAGTCGCCCCAGCACTGCACCCGTAGCTCAGCTGGATAGAGCGCTGCCCTCCGAAGGCAGAGGCCACAGGTTCGAATCCTGTCGGGTGCACCATTTTCCCAAAATTCGGATGTTGGATCGGTTTCGGCTGAGGGCCGACCTTGTCGGGCGACGCTGTGCGCCGCCCGGAGTCATGATTCAGGCGAGAACGCGGTGCACCAGGTTGGTGTTGAACTGGCGCAGCCAACCGGGAATCAGGAAGGCGTCCACGAGCACCCAGAATCCGAGCGGGATCAGGAACAGCAGACCGAAGCCGAAAACCCAGATGGTCGCCCAACCGAGCAGGAACAGCACGAGCTGAACGATGCCGCCCGCGGTCTTTCCGGCATAGAAGCGATGCGCGCCCAGGGCGCCCAGGAAGAACCACAGGAGATAGGTCACACCGGTGGACTTTGCGTTCGCCTGGTAGAGCAGGCCCGCCATCGCTGCGTTTTGTGAATTGTTGTCGGACATCGATAACCCCCCTCGATAAGAGAAGGGCGCAGCGATAGGTTCATGTCTTTAGAAAATCACGGAATTTCTTGTTCGTGCGTCAGTGGAAGTCGCGCGAGCGGGGCAGGATCCGCACGTTGCGGGGGTGCCGGTGACGGACGATCTCGTCTGCGTCGGCGCGTTGCGGGTGCTCTTCGTGGTCTTCGGACAGGCGGCTTAGTTCCGGTGTGCGGTCGTGGATGCGCTGGGCCATGAGGTGGACCACACCTTCGGGGCTGCGCTGGACAAGGCCCTCCACCACCATCAGCCGCGCGGCCATCACAGGGCGGCGGTAGGTCTCGAACAGCCTTTCCCAGATCACCACGTTGGCGATGGCGCCTTCGTCTTCCAGCGTGACGAAGATCGCCTTGCCTTCGCCCGGTCGCTGGCGGACCAGTACCACGCCCGCGACTTTCACCCGCTTTCCGGGTTTCGCTTGCGCCAGTTCGGCGCAGCTCAGCACGCCTTCCGCCGCGAAGACCGGACGCAGGAAGTCCATCGGGTGGGCCTTCAGGGAAAGGCGGGTGGTCTGGTAGTCGGCCGCGACCTGTTCCGACAAAGGCATGGCGGGCAGGGCGGCAGGCGGCTCGTCGCCCAGTTCGCGGGCGCGGGCGGCGGCGAAGAGGGGGAGCTCTCCGCTGGGCGTGCGCCGGGCTTCCCAGAGACCCTCGCGCCGGTCGAGGCCGATCGAGCGCAGGGCGTCGGCATCGGCCAGCAGGTTGAGCGCACGCTGCGGCAGTTCGGCTCGGCGGGCGAGGTCTTCGAGGTTGGCGTAGGGGCGGTGGTCCTTGATCGTCTCGGCCCAGTCCTCGCGGAAGCCGTGGATCTGGCGCAGGCCGAGGCGCAGCGCGAGTTCGTCTTTTCCGCTCCGCTCCAGAGTGCAGTCCCATTCGCTGTGGTTTGCATCGACGGGGCGCACTTCCACGCCGTGCTCCAGTGCGCAGCGGACGATCTGGGCGGGAGCGTAGAAGCCCATGGGCTGCGAATTTAGCAGGGCGGCGGCGAAAACTGCCGGATAGTGGTGCTTGATATAGGCCGAAACCCAGACCAGCCGCGCGAAGGCGAGGGCGTGGCTTTCCGGGAAGCCGTAGCTGCCGAAGCCCTCGATCTGTTTGAAGCAGCGCTCGGCGAAGTTCTTCTGGTATCCGCGCGCGACCATGCCGCCGATCATCTTGTCGCGAAATTCGTCGATCGTGCCGAGGTTGCGGAATGTCGCCATGGCGCGGCGAAGCTTGTTCGCTTCGACATCGGAGAAATTCGCAGCAGTGATGGCAAGCTTCATCGCCTGTTCCTGAAACAGGGGGACGCCCAGCGTCTTGCCGAGGACACCATACAATTCTTCGGGATCGTGCGGCGGAGCGGGTGAGGGGAATTCCGGTTCCTCGATTTTCTGACGGCGGCGCAGATAGGGATGCACCATGTCGCCCTGAATCGGTCCGGGACGGACGATGGCGACCTGGATGACCAGATCGTAGAAATTCTCGGGTCTCAGCCGGGGCAGCATGTTCATCTGGGCGCGGCTCTCGACCTGGAAGACGCCGATGCTGTCGCCCTTCTGAAGCATCTCGTAGACCGCTTTGACATGGTGAGGGTTTTCGTCCCCTCCCGCTCCGACGTCACCCGGCACCGAGTTCAGCTGATACTGCCTGCCGATGTGAGTCTCGATCATGGCGAGGGCCTTGCCGATGCAGGTCAGCATGCCGAGCGCCAGAATATCGACCTTCATCAGGCGGAGGGTGTCGATATCGTCCTTGTCCCACTCGATGAAGGTGCGATCCTCCATGGCCGCGTTGTGGATCGGCACGGTCTCGTCCAGCCTGTCCTGAGTCAGGACGAAGCCGCCGACGTGCTGCGAGAGGTGGCGGGGGAACTCCAGAATCGCCTCGGTGAAGCGATTCACCCGCGCGATCGTCGGGTTGTCGGGATCGAGTCCGGCTTCGAGGCAGCGGTTGCGGTCGTATTTCGCGGCATGGCTGCCCCAGACGGTGCTGGCGAGGCGGGCGGTCACGTCCTCGCTCAGGCCCAGCGCCTTGCCGGTGTCGCGGGCGGCGCTGCGCGAGCGATAGTGGATGACCGTGGCGGCGATCCCGGCCCGCTCGCGTCCATAGCGCTTGTAGATATACTGCATCACCTCCTCGCGCCGCTCGTGCTCGAAATCGACGTCGATATCCGGCGGCTCCTTGCGCTCGGTGGAGATGAAGCGGGAGAATAGCAGGGTATGCTTCACCGGATCGACGGCGGTGACGCCGAGCACAAAGCAGACCGCGGAATTGGCCGCCGATCCCCGGCCTTGGCAGAGGATGCCCTGCCCCTGCGCCCACTGGACGATATCGTGGACCGTGAGGAAGTAGGCGGCGTAGTCCTGCGAGCCGATGATCTCCAGTTCCCCGGTGAGCAGGCGAGTCAGCTTTTCGGGAATGCCTTGCGGGTAGAGGCCGTTTGCCCGGCTCCAGACGAGTTCGGTGAGCCAGCCTTGCGGGGTGTAGCCATAAGGGATCGGCTCATGGGGATAGGTATAACTGAGGTCTTTGAGCCTGAAAGCGATGCCGTTCATGAAGTCTTCGATGGCGGCGATGGCTTCCGGGGCGGCGGCGAAAAGGCGGGCCATTTCGGCGGCGGGCTTCAGGTGCCGCTCGGCATTGGCGGCGAGGCGGCGACCGGCGGCCTGCACCGTGGTCTTCTCGCGGATCGCGGTCATGACATCGTGCAGGGGGCGGCTCTCGGGCGTGTCGTATTGGGCATCGTTGATGGCGATCAGCGGTACGCCGGTGGAGGCTGCCTGCTCGCGCAAGGCCATGAGGCGGCGGGCATCGCGGCCCTGACGCAGCATCGTCGCACCCAGCCAGACTTTGCCGGGGGCGGCATTCGAGAGTCGGCGCAGCACTTCGTCGGAGGCGGATGTGGCGACGATGAGTTGCATGTCCTCCAGGAATTCCAGGAGGTCGCCGAAATACAGTACGCAATTGCCTTTGGTGGTGCGCAAGTTCCCGGTGGTGAGCAGGCGGGTGAGGCGGCCCCAGCCGTAGCGGGTGGTCGGGTAGGCGAGGATTTCCGGGGTATCGTCGGCGAAGACCAGCCGCGCGCCGACCATCAGGCGAAATTTTAGGGTATCTTCTTCGTCTTCCTCTTCCTCTTCCTCTTCCTCTTCCTCTTCCATGCCTTGCTCTTGCCTTTCCGCTCTCACTTTTTCCGCGAACTGGCGCAGGGCGGCGAGGGCGCGGGCGACGCCGGACACGGTGTTGCGGTCGGCAATGCCGATGCCGGCGTGGCCGAGGGCCAGGGCCGCGAGGGCCATCTCGCCCGGCGTGCTCGCGCCGCGCAGGAACGAATAGGCGGTCGTCGTCGCGAACTCGGCGTAAGCGGGCGGTCCCTCGCTCATGCGAAGACGCCGTGGAGATACCAGCGCGGGTCGGCCTTCTCGCTGCCGTAGAGGCCGTGGCGGAACAGCCAGAACCGGCAGCCTTCCTCGTCCTCGATCCGGTAGTAGTCGCGTGTCGGGCCTGTGGCTTCGACCGTCTTCCACCAGGGATAGGCGATGCGTTCGGGGCCTTCCTGTCGCACGACCCGGTGCTGCCGTCCTTGCCAGCCGAACCGGCGGGGCGGGCCGTCGGGCACTTCGGCGAGGACGGTGACCGGCTGGGGAGGCTCGAACAGGAACAGCGGGCGCAGGGGCGGCTCGCCCGCTTCCGGCTGGGGCCAGGCTTCGGGACGAGACGCGGCCGAGACTAGCCGGTCGGCATATTCCGGCAAGTGCTCGTCGCGCGGGGCGAAGCGGTGGAGACAATCGGCCCCGAAACGCACTTGCAGCCGGTCGAGCAGGGGGGCGAGGTCGGGCCTGCCGGAACTGTCCTCGTCCAGCCGCTCCTGCCCCTCGCTCACGTCCTCGTGCAGGGGGACGGACAGGCGCAGGAGGTCGTAGCCGAAGCCCGGATCGAGCGGGTCGGCGAGCGATTCGATGCGTTCGCGGAACAGCCGGACGACATCGGCGGGATCGCGCAACGGCAGTCCGCTGTCGACGGCAAGGCGGGCGACATGGCCGTCGGTGCGGAACAGGGAGACTTCATAGCGCCGCCCGCCGCGTCCGCGCGCGACCAGCAGGTCACGCGCCTGTCCGGCCAGCCATTCGATCACGCCGAGCAGGGGCTTCACCGTGGCCATCGGCTCGGCGAAGCGCTGTTCGACCCAGATCGGGGGCAGGGTGCGGTGCGGGGTGATGCGTCGGTCCTGCTCTTCCAGCAGGCGGGAGAGGGCGACCGACATCGCCTTGCCGAAGCGGGCTGCAAGGGGCGCGCGGGGGCGGTCCGCGAGCTGGCCTATGGTACGCAGTCCGGCGCGTCCAAGCGCGAGGTGGGCGTCGCCTTCCAGCCCCAGCGCGGCCACCGGCAGTTCGCGCAAGGATCGCTTGCCGAAGCGGGCGAGGGCCAGCGCGGCATCCGGGGTTCCGGCGCAGGACGTCAGCGGGTGGAAGCCGAGCCGGGACAGGCGGCTGGCGAGATCGTCCCGGACTTCACTCTCGTCCATGGCGAGGCTGTCGAAGCAGCCGGTGAGATCCAGCACCAGCGCATCGTCGCCTTGCGGCGCGACCATCGGGGTATAGCGCTCGCAGGCCTCTACAAGGCGCAGCAGCAGGGCATGATCCGCCTCGGGGCGGTGCTCCAGCGCGGCGAGATCGGGTTCCTGCGCGCGGGCGTCGGCCAGCATCATGCCTGCGGCGAGACCGAGTTTCAGCGCGGCGGGGGACAGCGCCATGATGCGCTGCGCCCCGCGTTGCTTCGCGATGAGCGCGAAAGCCGCGTCAGGCCGCGCTGCGCCTTCCCGCATCGCCCGTTCGGACGGCAGGAAGGGCAGGACGACCGCGAGATAGCGGCGCGCGGAACATGCCTTGCTCACGATCCCATTCCAGTTGCAGGTTGAGTCCTTCCCGCCCGCCGCGCTGGCGCAGCAGGGTCACGTCGAAGACCGGTCCTCCCGGTGCATCGGCGGGCAGCGGCATCGAGGGCGCGCTGGCGACCTGCCAGCGGCTATGGGCGGCGCTGGGGGCGGGATCGGCGCCGCTGCGCACGATCAGGACCATGGTGCCGCTCCGCTCCGCCGCCAGCGCGAAGCGGCGGGAGGCGGTCAGATCGAAGGCCGGGGCGCGGCCGTCCACCTCCATGACCACCGTGGCCGCGCCGCCGTGGCGCACGCAGTCCACGCCCGCGCGCAGCAGGCTCTGGAGGTCGGGCAGGCGCATCAGCACGATCGCGGCGGGATCGACGCCGAGTTCGGCAAGCCCGGGGGCATAAGGACGCTGCCGCGCCTGCTTCCCCTTCGCTAGCCTCAGCCAGAGCAGGGTCTCCCCCGGTTGGCGCGCCTGGACCGCGCAGAGCAGGGCCAGAGCGAGGGGTGGGGCCAGGACCGGGGCCAGCGCGGCGTTGCCGCCCTGTCCTTGTGCTGCGTAGAATTCATGCACGCCGTCCTGCTGCAAAGGTGCGTCCGGCCAGCCCTCCGGAGAGGCCTGCACAAGGCTCGCGGCACGTTTGAAGCGACTCGAATCGAACATATGTTCCTTTTATGTTCTATTCCTGTCCCATGCAATCGAACTCCGCTTTCCGTTTGGGATGCGCATGGGGAAAAGGTTTCGGGCATCGCGCGCCAAGTCATCCCGAGGCGTTCGGCCTAGGGTCGGGATCACACTTGCAGATCCAGAGAAGGACCCACGCAGCATGGCCAGTTCCGCTCCCGCGCCGCTTGAGGCCGTCCCGCCCGTCACTACCGCTGCAGCCTGGCGGGGAGACCGGCTGGCCGGAACCGATGAGTGGATCTACCTGCTTTCCGAGGCGCAGATCTCCGAACTGGAAACGCTCGGCGCCCGTTTCCTCGCCGAAAATCCGGACCTGCGCACCGTCACGGCCGAGGACTATCCGCTGGCGGCCTGCGCCGATGCAGTGAAATCCTGGGGCGAGGATGTCGACTACGGCCGCGGCTTCGTGCTGGTGCGCGGCCTGCGCACGCAGCTCTATTCGGATGCGCTGTCCAGCGCGATCTACTACATTCTCGGCCTGCACATGGGCGATCCGATCCGCCAGAACGAGATGGGCGACCTGATCGACCACGTCTACGCCACCAGCGACAAGACCATGGACGATCCCACTGCGCTCTCCTCCAAAGTGCGCGACAAGCTGGTCTATCACTCGGACAGTTCGGACATCGTCGCGCTCATGTGCCTGCGTCCGGCCAAGGAAGGGGGGCTCTCCTGCCTCGTCTCGGGCGCGGAAATCTACAACGAGATCCTGCGCCGCCGCCCGGACCTGGCGCCGCTGCTGCTCGAACCGTTCCACTGGGACTGGCGCCGGCAGGACCACAATGCTCCGGCGGATACCTATACCTCGCCGATCGTCAGCCTCGTGGACGGGGTGTTCTCGATGTATGCGGGTTCGCTCTACATCCTTACCGCGCAGGAATACGAGGGCGTGCCCAGGCTGACGCCGGAGCAGGTCGAGGTGCTCGAACTCTTCGACACGATCACCTACGAGGAGGGCATGGCCATCGAGATGGATTTCCGCCCCGGCGACATCCAGTGGCTGTCGAACTACGCCGCGCTCCATGCCCGCACCACGTTCTGGGACTGGCCGGAGCCGCAGCGCAAGCGTCACCTTCTGCGCCTCTGGCTGAGCCGCGATGCCGGGCGCCCGGTGGTGGACGGCTTCGGCAAGAACGGCGTGGTGCAGGTCCGTCAGGCCCCACGCGACGGGCAGGCCGAGCATCCGGATGCGCACTTCGATGTGTTCTCGGTCTCGGTGCCGCGTTTGATGAGTTGAGGTCAGTCCCGGTTCCGGAGCGCCACGGGAGTGGGGCAGGGGTTTGGCTCTGAACGGGACACAAAAAAGGGGCCGGGAGTTTCCTCCCGGCCCCTTTTCGTATTCGGAAAGCCGCCGATCAGCTCAGCGCGATGTCCGGTGCGTCTTCCTGCTTCATGCCGACGAGGTGGTAGCCCGAATCGACATGGTGGACTTCGCCGGTCACGCCCGCCGACAGATCCGACAGGAAGTAGAGGGCCGAACCGCCCACATCCTCGATCGTGGTGTTGCGGCGCAGCGGCGAGTTCAGCTCGTTCCACTTCAGGATGTAGCGGAAGTCGCCGATGCCGCTGGCGGCCAGGGTCTTCACCGGACCCGCCGAGATCGCGTTCACGCGGATGTTCTGCGGGCCGAGGTCGTTGGCGAGGTACTTCACCGAGGTTTCCAGTGCCGCCTTGGCAACGCCCATGACGTTGTAGTGTGGCACGACCTTCTCGGCGCCGTAATAGGTCAGCGTCAGGATCGAGCCGCCCTCGCGCATCATCGGTTCGGCGCGCTTGGTGACGGCGACGAGGCTGTAGGCCGAAATGTTCATCGTCATCAGGAAGTTGTCGAGGCTGGTGTCGACATACTTGCCGCGCAGTTCGTTCTTGTCCGAGAAGCCGATGGCGTGGACGACGAAGTCGATCGTCTCCCAGCGCGCCTTCAGCGTCTCGAACGCGGCATCGAGCGCCGCCATGTCCGAAACGTCGCAATCGATGAGGAAATCGCTGCCGAGGCTTTCCGCCAGCGGCTTCACGCGCTTGGCCAGCGCATCACCCTGATAGGAGAAGGCTAGCTCGGCGCCCTGTTCGTGCAGCTTCTTCGCGATGCCCCAGGCCAGGGACTTGTCATTGGCAAGGCCCATGATCAGGCCGCGTTTACCCTGCATCAGACCGGTCATTCTTGTTCTTCCTGTACTTCGTTGTTCTGTGCAGCGGCGCTGCTTTTCCCGTCCGGGCCCCCGGCAAGCATCTCCTGCTCCTCGGGACTGACGGTAAGGGCGGCGTTGAGTTCCGCGCCCGCGACCATCCCTAGTCCGACAAGCCAGAAAAAGAAAAGCGCGATCATCACTCCGGCGAGACTTCCGTACGTCAAATCGTAAGCGATGAAATTGCGCAACACTTTCGGCAGCAGCCAGGCGGCGCCCAGCCACCAGGTCGCGACGAACAGCGGCCCCGGCCATTTCCGATAGCGTCTCGCCTGATAACGACTTGGCGTCAAAAGGAAAAACAGCGCGTAGAGCGAGGCGAACAGAGTGCCCGCCGTGACCGCGCGGGACACGCCGATCTGGTAGTTGAAGGCCTTGAGCGCCGGAAACAGCGTCAGCAGCACGTCCTCGATCAGCGAAATCAGCACTTGCGATGACAGGGAAAGCAACAGAAGCAGTACCGATCCGAAGATCAACCCGCTCGATGCGAGCCGGTTTCGCCAGAATTTCAGGCTCTTGGTCGTGCCGTAGGCGCGGTGGAGGATGTCGCGGATGGTCTCGATCAGGCTGGTCGCCGTCCAGAGGCCCAGCACGCCGCCGACCCACAGCAGCCAGCCGTGCCGCGCCGCGACGGCATCGCGGGCGACCGGGGCAAGGGCATCCTCGACGCGCGGCGGCAGGGCGTTGAGCACCGCGTCGATCGCGCTTTCCAGCTGTCCCTGTTCGCCCAGCGCCGAGTAGATCGCCGCGAGGGCGATGAAGAAGGGGAACAGCGCGACGATCGTCATGTAGGCGAAGTTGCCGGCGTGGATGAAGCCGTCTTCCCAGGTACCGGCGATGACGCGTTTGACCACGACATAGGCCCGGCCGGAGGGATCGGGCCGGGGGAACCGCTCCTGCATCTCCTGCCAGCGCAAGGCCGCACGGCGCCGGTCCTCGGGCCTTATCGCGGCGGGTGTGTCTGGTGGCGGAACGGCTTTCACCGGGCCGAGATAGGCGCTGCGGGCAGGATGTTCAAATTTCGAAGGAATTCAGGAGGGGCGAAACGGAAAACCATCCCCGCCCCTCCCGTCAGATTCCGAGCCGGGCGCGCACGTCGCGCGAATCCTTCCAGCCTTCCAGCCGCTTGGCGAGATCGGCATCGCTTTCGGGCAGCACGATCTGGAGGCTGATTAGCAGGTCGCCGCGGGTGCCGTCCTTGCGGGTCATGCCGCGGCCCTTGAGGCGCAGGACCTTGCCCGAGCTGGCTCCGGCGGGAACCGAGAGCATCACTGCCCCGGCGGCTGTGGGCGCCTTGACCTTGCCGCCGTTCAGCGCCTCGTCGAGGGTGATCGGCAGATCGACGCGCAAGTCGTCGCCGTCCTGGCGGAAGAAGGCATGGGGCTGGATCTGGATGGTGACGATGGCATCGCCGGCGCCGCCGGGGCCCGCCTCGCCCTTGCCGGCGAGGCGCATCTGGGTGCCGTCCTCCAGCCCGTTCGGCAGCTTGAGGTCGATCGTCTTGCCGTCGGAGAGGGTGATGCGCTGGGGCTTCAGCTCTGCCGCGTCGGGGAGCGGGACCGCGAGGCGGTAGTTCACGTTGCCGCCGCGCGGGGCGGCACGGGTGCGGGTTCCGCCGCCCATCCCGCCGAAGCCACCGCCACCGCGCTGGCTGCCGCCGCCGAAGATACCGCCGAACAGGTCTTCCAGGTCGATGCCGTCGTTGCCGCCGAACCCGCCGGAGAAGCCGCGCTGTCCACCGGGGCCACCGCCGAACCCGGCACCGCCGAAGCCGCCGCCACCGCCGCCGAATCCGCCGAAGCCCATGGGATTGCCTTCGGCATCGATCTCGCCGCGATCGAATTTGGCCCGCTTGTCCTTGTCGGAAAGCAGGTCGTAGGCGCCGGTCACTTCGGAAAAGCGCTCCGCGGCCTTGGGGTTGTCCTTGTTGGTATCGGGATGAAGTTCCTTCGCCAGCTTGCGATAGGCGGACTTGATGTCCTTCTCGCTGGCCGTACGCGATACGCCAAGGGTGGAATAAGGGTCTGCTGCCATGGCTCCCTAGCTAGGTGCGGACGCGGCTTACGGCAAGCGGAGCTTTTCTCCTTCGGGCAGCGCGTCTATGCACCGGCCATGTGCCCGAAGGCCCACGGGAATTGCCGCGATATCGGTGGTTTCCGGCAAGGAGCATCAGGGCGCGGCTATAGAGACCTCATGCCCAATTCGTCAGGAAACGCAGATGGAAGCTGAACAGGCCCGCGAAGTCATCCCCCACGGCGATCCCCTCGCCCTGTTCAGGGCCTGGTACGAAGAGGCGCGCGAGACCGAGCCGAACGATTCGAACGCCATGGCGCTGGCCACCGCGACGCCGGACGGCCTGCCTTCGGTGCGCATGGTCCTGCTCAAGGGCTACGGGCCGGAAGGATTCGTGTTCTACACCAATGGCCACAGCCGCAAGGGGCAGGAAATCGCCGCCAATCCCCACGTCGCCCTGCTGTTCCACTGGAAGAGCCTGCGCCGCCAGATCCGCATCGAGGGCGAACTGGTGCCGGTGACCGCCGAGGAGGCCGACGCCTATTTCCATTCGCGTGCCCGGGATTCGCAGCTCGGCGCGGTCGCTTCCGACCAGTCTGCCCCGCTCGACAGCCGTGAGACTTTCCTGGCCCGTTACGAGGACGTTCGCGCCCGCTTCGGCGAGGGCGAGATCGAGCGCCCCGCGCACTGGACCGGCTTCCGCGTGGTGCCCGCCGCCATCGAGTTCTGGCAGGACCGGCCCTATCGCCTCCACGAGCGCCGCCGTTTCGTGCGCCATGACGATGCCCCCGGCGGCTGGGTCAGCTCGCTGCTCTATCCCTGAGGCCGCCCTTGCACGAACACGCCCATCTCACCCGCAGCGCCGCTTTCGCCAGTATCGGCGTGGCGGTGCTCCTGCTCGGCCTGAAGGGCTGGGCGGCCTGGTCCACCGGATCGACGGCGATGCTCGGCAGCCTGGCCGACACCACGCTCGATCTCGTTGCCAGCATCGCCACCCTGCTCGGCGTATGGATCGCCGCGCAGCCGGCGGACGACAAGCACCGCTTCGGCCACGGCAAGGCCGAGGCGATCGCGGCGATGTTCCAGATCGTGCTGATCTCGATCTCGGCGCTGGCCATCGCGAGCCGTGCGGTGGAGGAATTCCTCACCGAAAGCCGGGTGGAGAGTGCGGAGAGCGGCATTGCCGTGTCGGCCGTGGCGATCGTGGCGACTCTGGCGCTGGTCGCCTGGCAGCGGCACGTCATCCGCAAGACCGGCAGCATCGCCATCCAGACCGACAGCGTTCATTACCAGTCGGACCTCCTGCTCAACGTGGCGGTGATCGTCGCGCTGGTGCTGGACCAGTATGCCGGGCTGAAAGGAGCGGATCCGCTGTTCGGGCTGGGCATCGCCGCCTGGCTCGGCTGGGGCGCCTGGAATGCCTCGCAGGACGTGCTCGACCAGTTGATGGATCACGAGTGGCCGGAGGAAAAGAAGGACCGCTTCCTCCAGGTGCTCGCCCGTCATCCCGACATTACCGGCGTCCACGACTTGCGTACGCGGACCTCGGGCAACCGGGATTTCGTGCAGTTCCACGTCTGGGTCGATCCGGAGATGACCGTGCGCGAGGCGCACCGGGTGATGGACGAACTGGAGCACCGGCTCGCGGCGGAGTTTCCCGATACCGAGATCCTGATTCACCCCGATCCCGAGGGTCTGGTGGACGAAGCCGGCGCGGCGGGGATCGACGTGCTGCCGCCGATCCGGGTTTCCCTGGATTGAGTCTCTCTGGTCATAAGGCCCGTAGCGGAGCATAACCCCCGAGATGTCCTCGATTTCCGCTCCCGGCCTGTGGGCGCTCTGCGTTTCCGCCGTCACGATGACGGCGATCGTCGGCCTGCGCTATCTGGGCACGTCCGGTCTCTTCGCCTGGATCACCGCGCGGGTGAGGCCGGGGCTCTACAAGGGCATGGACCGGCAGATCCGCGGCGAGATCGGCTGGTCGCTGGCCTCCTCGGCGATCTACGGCATTCCCGCGGGCGTGGTCGCCTGGGGCTGGCAGGCGCATGGCTGGACGCTGATCTATAGCGATCCCGCCGCGCGGCCGCTGTGGTGGATGCCGGTCTCGCTGTTCCTCTATCTCTTCCTGCACGATACCTGGTTCTATTGGACCCATCGCTGGATGCACCGGCCGCGCGTGTTTCGCCTGATGCACGCCGTCCACCACGCCAGCCGCCCGCCGACGGCCTGGGCGGCGATGAGCTTCCACCCGCTCGAAGCCGTGACCGGGGCGGTCGTCGTCCCGGCGCTGGTGTTCCTCGTGCCGATCCATGTCGGCGTGCTGGGACTGGTCCTGACCATCATGACGGTCATGGGAATCGCCAATCACATGGGCTGGGAAATGTTTCCCCGCCGCCTCGTCCACTCGCGTCTGGGGCATTGGCTGATCACCGCCAGCCACCATCACCGCCATCATGAGTTCTATCGATGCAATTACGGACTCTACTTCCGGTTCTGGGATCATCTGTGCGGCACCGATCGGGGCGTTTCGGCGCCCTGACCTTGCTGCTTGCCGCGCCGCTGGTGCTCGGTGCGACCGGCGCGCAGTCGGACGTGACCGTCTCCATTACCGGTCTGCGCTCGCAGAAGGGGCAGATTCTCGCCTGTCTGACCACCGATGCCCGGACTTTTCCGAACTGCGACAAGGATCCGCAGGCACGGAAGCTGACGGTTCCGGTCAGCGGCGAGATACGGCTCGATTTCGGACGGGTTCCCGAGGGACGCTATGCCATCTCGCTGGTTCACGACGAGAACGGCAACGGCAAGCTCGACACCGCGCTGATGATCCCGCGCGAGGGCTTCGGCTTTTCCCGCGATGCACCGGTGCGGATGGGGCCGCCGCGCTTCGACAAGGCCGCTTTCGACGTCGGCACCGAGAACACCCGCATGACGATCAAGATGCGCTATCTGCTGTAACGCTCGCGAAGGGGCTTAAACTTTATTTCACCGCGCCCCGTCACAAGGGAGCGACGACCAGCAGGGGGCATGATGGACAGGGTGCGCGGCGAACTTTGCGACAGGGATGCGCCGATCACGGCCTGTCCCGAAACGAACGACCTTGCGGAAACCCCGCGCGCGGGGGGCAACGAGCGCCGCATGCAGGTGCGTGCCTACAATTTCTGGGCGAGCCTGCTGGGCGACCGGGCCTTCCCTGACGCCGCCGACCTCGACCCGGCCAGCCTGCCCGATTTCGGCCCGCACGGCGTTCTTCTCGACTTCTCGGACGGGGTGGAGAACCCGGCGATCGTCTGGCTCGGCGCGGCGCTGGCCGACGAATGCGGCGCCGCCGGCACGATCCAGCGGCTGAACGACGTGCCCAGCCGCTCGCTGCTGTCGCGCATCACCGATCATTATATGCAGATATTGGCGAATCAGGCGCCGGTCGGGTTCGAGGCGGAATTCGTGAATCGGCATGGCGCGACGATTCTCTATCGCGGCATCCTGCTGCCCTTCTCGCGCGACCAGTTGGCGATCGATTGCATCTACGGGGTGATCAACTGGAAGGAGCAGGGGGCTTCGTCCGGCATCGCCCAGTCGCCTTCGCAGGACGATTGTATCCCGCTCGACCGTCCCCTCCTGCCGCGCGAATCCGCGCCGCTCACCGAATGGGCGGACGGTCCGGCGGATGGGCTGCTCGCCACCGCAGAGACGCTGCGCGCGCTCCCGTCTCGGTCGCCGGACGAGCTTGGCCGCTCCGGCGAGTTCACCGTGATCTTGGCTCGGCGCAACGCGGCGGGCGAACTGGTGCTGCTGGGCGAAGTGGCGGACGACGAAGCGCTTCTCGACCGCACGGCGCGCCGCCTGTTGGCCTGACCGGACTTGAGCGAGCACCCTTGCCAGCGTGTTCCCCGCCGCTAGGCTGGGCGGCATTTGCAAACCGGCTGCCTTCAGCGCCGGTTCAGGCCCGGAGGCCCCAAGAGAGAGCATGTCCCTCGCGCGAATTGCCGCACTCTTCCTGAGCATTCTGGCACTGCTCGGCTGGTCCGCCGCGCCGGCGAGCGCGCAGTCCATCCTGCGCGATGCCGAGACCGAAGCCCTGCTCAAGGACATGGCCAAGCCGCTGATCACGGCGGCCGGGCTCAATCCCAATCACGTCGACATCGTTCTGGTCAACGACTCCTCGGTCAACGCCTTCGTGGCGGGCGGGCAGGCGGTCTACGTCAACAGCGGCCTCATCAACCAGGCCGATACCGCCGCCGAAGTGCAGGGCGTGATCGCGCACGAGCTGGGCCACGTCACCGGCGGTCATGCCGTGCTGAATCAGGGCGCCAGGCCTGCCACCAACATCTCGATCCTCTCGCTCCTGCTGGGCGCCGCTGCCGCTGCCGCGGGCGGGGGAGAAGCGGCGCTGGGCGTCATCATGGCCGGGCAGCAGGCCGCCATGGGCAAGTATCTCGCCTACAACCGCTCGCAGGAAGCCTCAGCCGACGCCGCCGGTGCCCAGTACCTTTCCACGGCGGGAATCAGCGGCCGGGGTTCGGTGGAGTTCTTCAAGAAGCTCCAGAATCTGGAGTTCCGCTACGGCTATCGGCCGCAGAGCGGGGATGAGTTCTACTCCACCCACCCGCTGACCGGAGACCGTATCCAGACGCTTCAGGACGTCTACGAGAAGGACCCGGCCTGGACCCGGCCGGACGATCCGAAGATCCAGCAGCGTTTCATACGGATCAAGGCCAAGCTGTTCGGCTATCTGGCCGAGCCGCGCGACGTGTTCCGGGTCTACCCAGAGACCGACAATTCGGTGCCCGCGCACTATGCCCGCGCCTATGCCTATCACCGCCAGTCGCAGCTCGACCGCGCGCGGGCCGAGACCGATGCCTTGCTCAAGGTCGATGCCAACGACCCCTATTTCCTGGAACTCGAAGGCCAGATCCTGCTGGAGGCGGGGCAGGCCGCGGAGGCCCTGGTGCCGCTGCGCAAGGCGACCGAACTGACCGGCTACCAGCCGCTGATCGCCACGCTGTTCGGCCACGCGCTGATCGCCACCGAGGACCCGGCCCATTTCGCCGAGGCGCAGACGGTGTTGAAGAACGCGGTCGCGCGCGACCGGGAGAATCCGTTCTCCTGGTATCAGCTCGGCACGATCTACGCCGCCAATGGCGACATGCCCCGCGCCCGGCTGGCCAGTGCCGAGCAGCAGTCGCTCACCGGGCAGATGGACGCCGCGCTGCGGAGCGCGCAGGCCGCCGAAGCGGGCTTGCCCAGCAACTCCCCCGACTGGCTGCGGGCGCAGGATATCGAGATGCAGGCGCGGGCCGCACTGGAACGCAAGAAGCGCTGAAAACGCAGCGGCTATGGCCGCCGATTCCCCGCTCGGCTATGGCCGTCGGGGCCGACCTCCGCTAAGGGCGAACCCTAAACTCTACAGGATTTTCGACGACGATGGGTAATGGCACGAAGTTCGCAGTGATCGCCGGATGCGTCGCTCTGGTCGGTATCGGCGGCTGGTTCGGCGGCCGCATCGCGGTCGAGAAAGTCGTGCATGACTACATCCTCGAACATCCCGAGATCCTGCCCCAGGCGATGGACAATCTCCAGCGCAAGCAGGCCAGCCAGCAGCTTTCCGGCGTCCGCCAGAACGTTGAGACGCCGTTCCCCGGCGCGGTGCTGGGCAATCCGAACGGCAAGGTCACGCTGGTCGAATTCAGCGACTATGCCTGCGGCTATTGCCGCCGCAGTCTGCCGGACGTGGCGCAGCTTCTGAAGAGCAATCCGGACTTGCGCATCGTCGTGCGCGAACTGCCGATCATCGGCCCGGAAAGCCCCGCCGCCGCCAAGATGGCGCTCGCCGCCGCCGAGCAGGGCAAGTTCCCGCAGTTCCACGACGCCATGTTCGCCATGGGCCAGGTGGACGGCCAGAGCATCAAGGCCGCCGCGCAGAAGGCCGGTCTCGACATGGAGCGCGCCCGCAAGGTCGCGGCAGGGCCGGCCGTGGAGCAGGAACTGTCGCGCAACCTGGAAATCGCCGGAAGGCTCGGATTCGGCGGTACGCCGAGTTGGGTGGCAGGCGAACGGCTGATTTCCGGCGCGGTCGGCGTCGATCAGCTGTCGCAGGCAGTCGCCGAAGCGAGGGGCGGCGGCAAAAAGAGCTGACGGCAACGGAGGCGCGCCGTTTTCGAGAGTTTCCGCTTCGGTAAGAATTCGGCTAGGAAGCGCTCATGAGCGTCCTGCCGATCCAGCCCATTCCGTTCTTTGCCAACAAGGACAAGGCCTTCTGGCGCCTTCAGTTCGTCGGTTGGAGCGGTGCGATGTTGCTTCGCACCATGTCGACGATCGCCAATGCCCAGCCGTTGTCCTCGCTGGTCCTGGTGCTGATCGCGACGGTCACGGGCTTCTCGATCTCGCTGGTGCTGTCGGTCGTCTATCGTTCGCTGATCACCAAGCGGGCGCTGATAACCTGGGGCGTGACGGCGCTGATCCTGCCTTTCGCGGTGGGGCTTCACGCCTTCATCGATGCCTGGGTGGTCTCGCTCTACCGCACGGACAGCGATTCCAGCTTCACCCAGCTGTTCCTCGGGATCTTCTACCTGGATGCCACCCTGCTGGGGGCCTGGTCGGCACTCTATTATGCGATCAACTTCTACCTCCAGGTGGAAGAGCAGAACGACCAGATGATCCGGCTGGAGAATCAGGCGACGCAGGCCCAGCTGGCCATGCTGCGCTACCAGCTCAACCCGCATTTCCTGTTTAACACGCTGAACTCGATCTCGACGCTGGTGCTGCTCAAGCAGACCGAGCCGGCCAACGCCATGCTCAGCCGCCTGTCCTCGTTCTTGCGCTACACCCTCATCAACAAGCCCTCGGCCCGCGTGACGGTGGCGACCGAAGTGGAGACGCTGAAGCTCTACCTCGACATCGAACTCATGCGATTCGAGGAACGCCTGCGCACCACCTTCAACATCGACCCGGAAACCGAGACCTGCCTTCTGCCCTCGCTGTTGCTCCAGCCGCTGGTCGAAAATTCGATCAAATATGCTGTGACTCCGCAGGAATCCGGGGCGGAGATCACGATCGTCACGCAACTCGTCGGGCCGATGCTTCGCATCACCGTCTCGGACACCGGGCCGGGCTTGCAAAGTCCGACGACCGACAACAGGTTGTCGGGCATGACTTACGATGGAGGGGAGCCGGTCTCCACTGGCGTCGGCCTGGCGAATATCCGCGACCGTCTTTCCCAGGCCTATGGCGAGCATCACCGGTTCGAGACGCTAGAGCCGATCGAAGGCGGCTTCGCCGTGCTCATCGAACTCCCCGCAGAACGCCAACCCACCCCGGAAGACATGATCGAGCAGCCGCGGCAGCCTGTTTTCGCCGCGCGATGAAACATATTTGGCCCACAAGCGTTAGCCGGGCCGGAGAACGTAACTGATGACCATTCGCACCATCCTCGTCGACGACGAGAAACTCGCCATTCAGGGCCTTCAGCTTCGCCTGGAGAAGTATCCGGATGTCGAGATCATCGATACCTGCTCGAACGGCCGCGAGGCCATCCGCAAGATCAAGACCGAAAAGCCCGACCTCGTCTTCCTCGACATCCAGATGCCCGGTTTCGACGGCTTCTCGGTGGTCAAGGGCGTGATGGAGATTGAGCCGCCGCTCTTCGTCTTCGTCACCGCCTATCAGGAACATGCCGTCCGCGCCTTCGAGGCGAACGCGGTGAACTACCTGATGAAGCCGGTGGACGAGACCAAGCTCGACGACACGCTCGCCCGCGTGCGCCAGCGCCTGGCCGAGAAGCGGTCGACGGACGAGGCGGAAAAGCTCAAGACGGTGCTGGCCGAAGTGGCCCCCGACGCGATCGAGCACATCCCCGAGGAAAGCGATCCCAACGCGGACCGCTACGAAAAGCTCATCAACATCAAGGATCGCGGCCAGATCTTCCGGATCGACGTCGATTCGATCGAGCATATCGAAGCCGCCGGCGACTACATGTGCATCCGCACCGCCGACAATTCGCTGATCCTGCGCGAAACGATGAAGGACCTCGAACGCCGCCTCGATCCGCGCGTGTTCCAGCGCGTCCACCGCTCGACCATCGTCAACCTCAACCAGGTTCGTCAGGTCAAGCCGCACACCAACGGTGAATGCTTCCTGGTGCTCGATTCGGGTGCGCAAGTGAAGGTCAGCCGCTCCTACCGCGACGTGATCGCCCGCTTCGTTCACTGATTTCGAAAACGGCCAGTTTTGAGAAGGGCGTGGAGAGACGATCTCCGCGCCCTTTTTCGTAGCCCTCGACAATCCGATTCGAACGCGCGAAAGACGCGGGTCATGAGCACATTCGCGATCCCCGGTTTCGACCTCGCCACTTTCGTCGATGCAACGTTGGCCGAGGATCTCGGCGTCGGCCTTCCGGGCGGTGGCCGCGACGTGACCTCCGAAAGCGTGATCGAGGCCGATGCCCGGTTCTCCGGGGTGATGGATTCGCGCGATGCGATAACCGTCGCCGGCCTGCCGATCGCCGCAGCCTTTTTCCGCAAGCTCGATCCGGCGATGGAGATCGAGGTTCTGGTCGAGGAAGGCGCCCGCGTCGAACCGGGCACCAAGCTCATGCGCCTCACCGGCAATGCCCGCGCCATGCTGACCGGCGAGCGCAGCGCGCTCAACACCGTCCAGCACCTCTCCGGCATCGCGACGATGACCCGCGAATATGTGGACGCCATGGCCGGGCACGCGACGCTGCTGGACACCCGCAAGACCATTCCCGGCCTGCGCCACCTCGAAAAGTACGCAACCCGCATGGGCGGCGCCCGCAACCACCGCATGGGCCTGTGGGACGCGGCGATGATCAAGGACAACCACGTCCTCGTCGCGGGCGGTGTCGGTCCGGCGGTGGCCCGCGCAAGGGCGGCGGGCGTGTCGCAGATCATCTGCGAGGTCGACCACCTCGACCAGATCGAACCGGCCATCGCTGCCGGGGCGCATCATCTGCTGCTCGACAACATGGGGCCGGACAAGCTGCGCGAGGCCGTGGCCATCGTGGCCGGGCGCGTGCCGACCGAGGCCTCGGGCGGGGTGAACCTCTCCACCATCGGCGCGATTGCTGCTTCGGGCGTGACCTACGTCTCCGTCGGCCGCCTCACCCAGAGCGCGCCTGCTGCCGATATCGGGTTGGATTTCTCGCCGCTTTAGAGGCGGTTGCGAACGCGGTAGCGCTCCTCCATGTTCCGCAGACCCCTTCCAGTGCGGATGGGGTCAATAGGGGGACATCGACGTGCGTCCGAATTCCATCATCCAGTTCGATCGCTTCTATCTCGGCTCTCTGGTGCTGGCGGTAATAAATTCCGCCTTTTCGATGCAGGACACGCTGTCCGATCCGAGGATCGCGGGATCCGGTCTGGGGCTGGGCTTCGTCGTGGGTGTCCAGGTGTTCAGCTTCGCGCTGATTTTGCTTCTGTGGTTCTTCATTTCCCGCAACGCCAGCAACGTGGCGAAGTGGATCCTGACGGTGCTGACCGTGCTGGGTGTGCTCATGACGCTTCCCACGCTGCCGACACTGGCCGGACGCGGGCTGTTGAGCACGGCCGCCGTCGTGGTCATCACCGTGCTTCAGATTATCGCAGTGGTGTTCCTGTTCCGCGCGGACGCCAAGGCATGGTTCGCCCGCAAGGGCGGTGCGGCAGCGGACGACGAAAGCATCTTCAGCTGATCGCCGATCACCGCTTCGCCCGGAAGAAGCCGCGCAGCAGCTGTGCGGCTTCCGATTCGCCGATTCCCGAATAGACCTCGGGCTTGTGGAGGCACTGGTCGTGTTCGAACACCCGCGCGCCGTGTTCGACTGCGCCGCCTTTCGGATCGGAGGCGCCGTAATAGAGCCGGGCGATTCGCGCGTGGACGATCGCGCCCGCGCACATGGCGCAGGGCTCCAGCGTCACCCATAGCTCGCATCCCTCCAGCCGTTCGTTGCCGAGAATCCGTGCAGCGGCGCGAATCGCCTCGATTTCGGCATGGCTGGTAGGGTCATGGCGCTCGCGCGGGCCGTTGCGACCGGTGGCAATCACCTTTCCGTCCTTCACGACGATCGCGCCGATCGGCACTTCGCCGGAATCGGCGGCTTCCCGCGCTTGCGCGAGCGCGAGTTCCATGTATTCGGGGAGAGGCCAACGGGTCATGGCCAAGCGCTAGACCTTCAAAAAGCTGTGCGCAACTTGACCTTCCCCCCGGGAATCGCTAAGGGCGCGCCTTCCCGTTTCTACGGCCACAGAATTTTTTCGAGCGAGAGTTAGAGACATGTCCCGCATCTGCGAACTGACCGGCAAGGGCCGCCAGGTCGGCTGCAACGTCAGCCACGCCAACAACAAGACCAAGCGCGTCTTCCTTCCCAACCTTCAGAACGTCACGCTGCTGTCGGACGGTCTTGAGCGCAGCTTCAAGTTCCGCGTCTCGACCCACGGCCTGCGCTCGGTCGAGCACAACGGTGGCCTCGACAACTGGCTGCTGAAGACCTCGGATGCCAAGCTCTCGACGCGCGCCCTCAAGGTGAAGCGCGAGCTGAAGAAGACCCAGGCCGTAGCAGCCTGATTTTTCGCGCTCCCTCAGGGGAGCGTGAAATGCAGAGTCTCGCGAAGGGCGTGCAAGCTGGCTTGCGCGCCTTTTTGCGTGTCCGGGATCTTCGTGGCTGGGGCTGCGTATGAACCCACGTCATCCTGAACTTGTTTCGCTTAAGGCAGGTCGGCCGGGTCCACGCTCATCTTCCAGAGTATCGTGCGCTGGAGCGGCGAGTAGTTGTCGTCCGAGATCAGCCATACGGTCACCCGCCCGTCAGACCGGGGGGCGATGGCGATTCCCTCGAAATTGTCGATTGGCAGGTCGGAAGACAGTCGCGCCACTTCGGTGACCTTCCAGGTTCCACCCGGGCGAATCGCCCTCGGGTCGCCGATCGCGATGCGGCCTGCGAAGCGCTGCGGCATGGGCCAGATCAGCCGCCGCATCAGGATCAGCAGACGGCCATCCGGCAATTGCGCCATGTCGGTCGGACTGAAACCCGTGGGCGCATCCAGCGTGAAGCCCTGTCCGTCCGGGTGCTCGGTGGGGTCTCCGCCGAACAGCGCGGCCTGGTGCAAGTGGTCGCTCCAGCCCACATAGCCTTCACGCAGCGTCACGAATCGGCCGTCGTGCAGGCGGGTCAGCGCTTCGGGACCGGAATTCACGCCCCAGTCCTTCATGATGGCCGGACTGGCCTTGCGCTCGATCTTGTAGTCCGGATTCATCCGGTAGATGGCGTTGCGCCCCTCCAGACCCAGCCAGATCATGCCGTGTTCGTCCTGCGTTGCCGATTCGACATCGCGAGCGGCCTTGTCCGCGTCCCTGGAGAGGGGCAGGTCGCCCATGCGGCTTTCCGCCTGCGACTGGCCCGGCGCTTTGAACTCCAGGAAGCCGCCCGAATCGCTGATCGCCAGCATCGTTCCGCCGGAGCGGAGCAGGAGGGCCGAGTAGGAGCCGAACGAGTGGGTGCGGCTATGCGCCTGCCAGACTTCTTCCAGCCGGAACGCGCCGAGGCGCGGCTTCGCTTGCGCGGCGGGCGGCAGGGGGAGTGGGCTGAAGGAAAGCTCGAAGCGCTTGAACTTCGGCTGATGCGGCGCGTGCCCCCAGGTGAGCGGCAGCAGGGCCAGCAGGACGAGAAGGGCAATGGCGCGGCGCACAGGGGCGGGATAAGCATTCCCGCGAAGCCCGCAACCCGGTTTCGGCGTAACTGCCCGGAATCGCCCCGATTGGTCGTTCAGTTCATCGGTCCGGTGAAGAGAATCGGGTCGAGCCGGGCCTCGTTCCACTTGATCGACCAGTGCAGATGCGGCCCCGTCGCGCGGCCGGACATGCCGATCTTGCCGATGACCTGCCCCTGCCGGACGTGATCGCCCTGCTTCACCAGAATCTGCGAGCAGTGCAGGAAGGCACTGTTTAGCCCCATGCCGTGGTCCAGCATCAGCAGGTTGCCTTCGAGCGTGAAGGGCTTCTCGGCGGCGAGGATCACCACGCCGTCGGCGGGAGCCACGAAAGGCGTGCCGCTGGTGCCGGTGGCGATGTCGAGACCCGAATGATAGGCGCCCGGTTCGCCCCGATAGATACGCTGCGAGCCGAAACGGCCGGAAATCCGCCCTTTTGCGGGCCAGATGAAGTGTTGCCGCCAGCCTTGCGCGTCCGTTTTCATGGTGCGGGCGGCATTGATGCGGTCCAGCTCGGGGCGGCGAATCGCCATGAAGGCTTCCGTCGCGCCGCCGGGCTTGCGGGGAATATTGATGTTCTCGATCTGCCACGCGCGCGGCGAGACCGAGACGGGTTGGGAGATCCTGCGGCCGTTCTGCGTCGCAGTGAGCGTGGCGATGGTGCCCGCGTCCCGGTCAAAGGCGGCGAACCAGGCACCGTCGGAGGCGATCGACACCGGCTGGCCGTTCAGCGCCAGCGCGCTCGTGCCGGCCGGGGCCTTGCCGCGCATCCAGCCGCCCTCGGTCAGCTCGCCGCTGTAAGTCAGGTTTCCGGAAGTCGCAGCGACGGAGGCGGTCGATTGCGCGCCCAACCCGGCCCATGCCAGAACCGAGGCGACGACCGCACCGCCCAAAATCAGCGCGGGCGGCAGAACCTTGCGGGCGTTCATGCCTTTCCGGTGAGGCGCTTGGTGGCGATTTCGGCGGAGGCGTAAGGTTCCTGGAATTCGGCGCTCCAGTAGCGGAGTTCCTCCAGCGGAATCTTCTCGCCGGTGACGGCGCAGAGCACGAAATGTCCGCCGCTCAACACCCGGAATCCGTTGGGTCCGTAGGCGAGCTTGGCGGGGCGGTCGGCAGAAGACATAAGCATGGGCGAAATCCTAGCAGAGCGCGGCGGTCAAAACAAATCGCCCTGCCTCGTCTCGTCCGCTTTCGGCCTTGCTGGGCGCTTCGCGGCGCTCGCCTCAGGGGTGGGTTCGGGGGCCTTGGCGACCGGGGCAGGGGCCTCGGACCCCACGGCCACCGTCAGTTCGCCGTCGCGGAACTCCAGCGTCAGCAGTGCTTCCCGGGCGGCGGCTTCACGGCTGGTGAGGGCACGTCCGTCGGGCCCCTTGGCGAGGACATAACCCCGCTCCAGCGGGCGCTTCGGGTCGAGTTGCGGCAGGACGCGGGACACGGGCGCAAGGCCGTCGCGCGCCATGGTCCAGCGGCGGGTCAGCAGGCGCGGGATCAGGCCGGTGCGGGACAGTCGCTCCTCGCTGCGCTCCATGCGGTGACGCAGCAGCGGCAGAGAAAGGCGCGAGGCGGTGCGGCTCAGTTGTTCGCGCTTGGCGGCGGCTTCGTCGCGCAGGCCCCGGCGCAGGCGTTCGGACAGGTCGTCCAGCTTCTGGGCCTTGGCGGCAAGGATGGCTTCCGGCTTGGGCAGGCGCTGGACGCGCGCTTCCAGACGCTCGCGGCCCAGCGTGACCGGGCGGAGCGCACAACGGCGCTTGCGATAGGCCAGTTCGTCGAGCGTGGCGGCCAGATCCAGACGCACCGGCACGGCCATTTCGGCGGCGGCGGTGGGGGTGGGGGCACGGCGATCCGCCGCATAGTCGCAGAGCGTGGTGTCGGTCTCGTGGCCCACGGCGGAAATCACCGGAATCGACGATTCGGCGACGGCGCGCACGACGATTTCCTCGTTGAACGACCACAAGTCCTCGATCGACCCGCCGCCGCGCGCCACGATCACCAGATCGGGACGCGGCACCGGGCCGCCGGGCTGGATCGCGGAGAAACCGCGCACGGCATTGGCGACCTGTTGCGCCGAGCCTTCGCCCTGCACCAGCACCGGCCAGACGAGGACGTGGCTGGGGAAGCGGTCGTCCAGCCGGTGGAGAATGTCGCGGATCACTGCGCCGGTGGGGGATGTCACCACGCCGATGACCTGCGGCAGGAACGGCAGCTCGCGCTTGCGCTCGGGGGCGAAGAGGCCTTCTGCGGCGAGGCGCGCGCGCAGCTTTTCCAGCAGCGCCAGCAGGGCGCCTTCGCCCGCGATCTCCATCGTTTCGATGACGATCTGGTATTTCGAGCGGCCGGGATAGGTGGTCAGCTTGCCGGTGGCGATCACTTCCACGCCGTCTTCGGGGCGGAAGGCGAGCCGCTGCGCGCCGCCGCGCCACATGACGCCGTCGATCACCGCCTTGTCGTCCTTCAGCGCGCAATAGAGGTGGCCGGATGCCGCCCGCTTCACGCCCGAAAGCTCGCCCCGCAGGCGCACGAAGCCGAAGCGGTCCTCCACGGTGCGTTTTAAAAGGTTCGAAATCTCGCTGATCGAGAGCGGCGCAGCGTTGTCCCCGGCCGCTTGCTTCGCTACCAGCCCACCCGAACGACCATCGTCATATTCGTCGTCATCGAAAGGCACGGCTAATGAACATCCTTCTTCTGGGCTCGGGCGGCCGCGAACATGCGCTGGCCTGGAAGCTGGCGCAATCCCCGCTCTGCGAGACGCTCTGGGCTGCCCCCGGTAATCCGGGCGTTGCCGACGTGGCAAGCTGCATCGACCTTGATGTCACCGACCATGCGGCGGTCATCGCCTTCTGTGAGGCCAATGTCGTCGGCCTCGTGGTGATCGGCCCGGAAGCGCCGCTGGTGGATGGTCTCTCCGATTCCCTGCGCGCGGAAGGCTTTTCGGTGTTCGGCCCGAGTCAGGCGGCGGCCCAGCTCGAAGGTTCGAAGGGCTTCACCAAGGACCTCTGCGAGCGCGCGGGCATTCCCACCGCCGGTTACGACCGCGTTTCGACCGAAGCCGATGCCATGGCGGCGCTGGCGAAGTTCGGCGCCCCGGTCGTCATCAAGGCGGACGGCCTTGCGGCAGGCAAGGGCGTGACCGTGGCCATGACCATGGTCGAGGCCGAGGAAGCCGTGCGCGAGATCTTCTCGGGCCGCTTCGGAGAGGCCGGCGCCGAGGCGGTGATCGAGGAGTTCATGGAAGGCGAGGAAGCCAGCTTCTTCGCGCTGACCGACGGTTCCACCATCGTCCCCTTCGCCTCCGCGCAGGACCACAAGCGGGTGGGAGACGGCGACACCGGCCCGAACACCGGCGGCATGGGCGCCTATAGCCCGGCTCCGGTGCTGACGCCGATGCTGGAAGCCGAAGTGCTCGAACGCATCATCGCGCCGACCGTGCGCCAGCTTGAGAACGAGGGCACGCCTTACTCCGGCGTGCTGTTCCTTGGCGTCATGCTGACCGACGAAGGCCCCAAGCTGATCGAATACAACTGCCGCTTCGGCGATCCCGAGTGCCAGGTGATGATGCTGCGCCTTGAATCCGATCTCGTCGAACTGCTCCATGCCTGCGCGGACAATCGTCTGGCCGCCATCCAGCCGCCGCGCTTCAGTGACGATACCGCGCTGACCGTGGTGATGGCTGCGAACGGCTATCCCGGCACGCCCGAGAAGGGCGGCGCGATCGGCGGCATTGCGGCGGCCGAGGCGAAGGATGCCAAGGTCTTCCATGCGGGCACGGCGCTGAATGACGGCGTGCTGGTCGCCAGTGGTGGTCGTGTGCTCAACGTGACCGCGCGCGGGGCTTCGGTCACCGAGGCGCAGGCCAAGGCCTATGCCGCCGTGGATGCGCTCGATTTTCCCACCGGCTTCTGCCGCCGCGACATCGGCTGGCGTGAAGTGGCCCGTGAGAAAGCCCATGGCCAGTAAGGCGGACTCGATCCTGAAGGTCGCGCTGGCGGCGGCGGCGGTGTTCGCCGGCGCCGGGGTGGGCTTCTACTACGGCATTTTCCTGCCCGGACAGGCGTCCCGGCAGGAAGCCCGCGAACTGGCGGTGCAGGAAGCCCGGCAGAAGCAGGAGGACGCCCAGGCCAAGGCGCAGCAGCGCGAGCAGGCCGAGCAGTCGCGCCGTCAGGAAGCCGCACAGCAGGAATATCAGGACTGCCTGAACTTCGCGGAACTCTCCTACAAGCAGCGCTGGACTGCGAGCTGCCGCGCGCAGCACGATGCGGACGTGGCGGCTCTGGCCGACTGTGCCGACAATCTCTTCGCGACCGAGGACGGCTGCCGCGCCAAAGTGCCGGTCCGGCCGGAACGGGACTGCGCGCTGCCCGGACAGACGGCGCAGAGCTATTCGGACGCGCGCGAGCAGCGCAAGGCGGAGTGTCTGGCGCGTTTCCAGTCGGCCCAGCCGGGCGCTCAGCCCCAAAACCAGCCGGGCGCTCAGCCCCAAAACCAGCCGGGCGCTCAGCCCCAAAACCAGCCGGGCGCTCAGCCCCAAAATCTGTCGCAGCTGATGCCCGCTCAGGCACCGCCGCCGCCCGATACCTACTGAACCCGCCTAACCCCGTTCGGCGAGCCAGGTCGGGGCGATCTCGATCACCGGGACTTCCCAGGGATGGACGGCCAGGATGCGGTCCATGGCTTCCAGGAATCCGGGGTCTTCCTCGCTGCACGGGGCATGGACCGCGAGAATCACGGTGGGCGAGAGGCTGGTCAGGGCCGCTTCTCCGAACGTGGGTCTAGCGTCCGGCCCCGGCGTAAAGCTCTCCCAGCCCAGTCCGATTTCCGCGACGCCCTTGTAGAGATCGAAATCTCCCAGCGGATTGTCCTCGCGCACGATGGCAAGGATTGCGGCGAGGACGGGATCGCGCTCTCCGGCGGCGATATCGCCCGCGAGCATGGCCCGGAAACTCTCCGGCGAGACCGGGACGTGGATGCGCACCGACAGGGCTTCGCGCAAGTTCATGCAGGTTGTTCCTCGATCAGCAGGCTGACGGCCAGCGCCAGACGTTTCGCGTCCTCGCGCGCGTGGTGGGCCTTCGGCGCTCCGTTTGGAAGGATGGACAGACTGTCGCGGAAACAGAGGGGCGTCAACGTCGTCCCGGATCAGGTTCGGGACGACGAAATGCAAAAAGGGCCCCGTTCCTGCGAACGGAGCCCTTCCTGGTTTTTGAGGCTTGGCGAAATCAGCCGACGCGCTCGGCGATCAGCGCCTTGAGGTCGGCCTCGGGGCGGGCGCCGTAGTGCGAGATGATCTCGCAGGCGCAGATCGCGCCGTACTGGAGGCACTCTTCGAGGCTCTTGCCGCGCACGTGGCCGAACAGGAAGCCGGCGGCGAAGAGGTCGCCCGCGCCGGTGGTGTCGACGACGCGATCGATCGCCTCGGCACCGACTTCGGCGCGTTGGCCGCCCGAGATCGCGACCGCGCCTTCGGCGCCGCGGGTGACGACGAGCACGGGAATCTGCGGCGCGAGCTGGGCGATGCCCTTTTCGAAATCGTCATGGCCGACAAGGGCGGCCATCTCGTGCTCGTTGCAGAACAGCACGTCGATCTTGCCGGTCTCGATCAGGTCGAGGAAGTCGGCGCGGTGACGGTCGATCACGAAGCATTCCGACGGGGTGAAGGCGATCTTGCGACCGGCGGCGCGGGCGGCTTCGATGGCCTTGCGCATCGCGGCGCGCGGTTCCTCGGGATCCCAGAGGTAGCCTTCGAGGTAGAGCACGGCGGCGTTGGCGATGGCGGTTTCGTCCAGCGCTTCGGCGGGCAGGTGCTGCGATGCGCCCAGGAAGGTGTTCATCGTGCGCTGGCCGTCCGGCGTCACGAAGATCAGGCAGCGCGCGGTCGGGATGCCGACGCGGGCCGGAACGTCGAAGGCGATGCCACCGGCGCGGATGTCATGGGTGAAGACTTCGCCCAGCTGGTCGTCGGCGACTTGGCCGATGAACGCGCACTTGGCGCCCAGCGCGGCGAGGCCGGCCAGGGTGTTGGCGGCCGAACCGCCGGAGATCTCGCGGGCCGGGCCCATGGCGGCGTAGAGGCTCTCGGCCTGCTCGGCGTCGATCAGCATCATGCCGCCGCGCGAGAGGCCGAGGTCCTCGATCAGCGCGTCGTTGCAGTTGGCGATCACGTCGATGATGGCATTGCCGATGGCAATCACGTCGAAAGTGGGCGGCACGGTGGGTTCAGCCATGCGAAAAGGAGTCCTTGGATTGTCTGGAAGTTGTACCGCGCGTAGCGCGCGGGCCGCCGCTTCGCAAGCGCGGCGAGAGTTGACAGCGCTCCGGGGGCGGGCGATGCGGGGCGCGATCATGACTCACGACCGTTCGGCGCCGACTGGCATTTCGATGATTCAGCCAACCCGCATCCGGGGCGCCCTCGCGGCCGCGGGGCTAGCGGTCTTGCTCGCGGGGTGCGCCAGCACGTCCGGCGGCGGGGTGGCGAGCACGCCGCATCCGCCCAAGCGCGGAACGCAGATTCCCAATGTCCGACAGCCCACCCATACCGCGCGCGATCCCAGTTTTCAGGCGATTCCGGGTGCCGAAGGGGTGATCGGATCGAACGAAAGCCAGCTCGTGCGGATGTTCGGGGAGCCGCGTCTCAACGTCTGGGAAGGCGATGCGCGCAAGTTGCAGTTCACCGGCAAGGCCTGCCTGCTGGACATCTACCTCTATCCCTCGACTTCCGCGAAGGAGCCGCGCGCGTCCTATATCGACGCGCGGCGGGTTTCGGACGGGCAGGATGTCGATCGCGCAGCCTGCATCGCGGCGCTGCGCAAGTAGGTATTTTAAACCGTAAAGCTTTCGCCGCAGCCGCACGAGCCCTTGGCATTCGGATTCGCGAAGACGAATCCGGCGGTGAAATCGTCTTCCACCCAGTCCATGGTGCTGCCGATCAGGTAGAGCACCGAGGCGCCGTCGATGTAGAACAGGCCGCCGGGGGTCTGAATCTTCTCGTCGAAGGCCTTTTCCTCGCTGACGTAGTCCACCGAATAGGCCAGGCCCGAGCAGCCCCGGCGCGGGGTGGAGAGGCGCACGCCGATCGTGCCTTCGGGCGCTTCGCTCATCAGCTTGGCGATGCGGGCCTCGGCATTGGGCGTGAGGAGCACGGCGGCCGGACGCTGGCGGACGGGCTTCACTTCAGTGGTGGTGGTCATAGCTTCTTTTCCCAGAACAGCGCGGTGCCCGCCTGCGGGTCCAGCGCGTAGTCGCCGTAGCCGAGCGCGGCATAGAGGCCCTTGGCCGTGTCATTGCCGCTCAGCACTTCGAGCGTGATCTTGCAGGCGCCGCGCTTGCGGGCCTCTGCCTCTACCGCGAGCATCAGTGCCTTGCCCAGACCTTTGCCGCGCGCCTCGGGCAGTACGGCCATGTCGTGGATATTCACCAGCGGACGCGCGGCGAACGTCGAGAATCCGGTGATGCAGTTTGCCAGACCCAGCGCCTCGTCACCGGCGAAGGCCAGCAGCGAGAAGGCGCCGGGGTGCGCGGCAAGGCCGGGCACCAGCCGCTCGCGCACGTCTTCCGACAGCGGCTTGCCTCCACCCATCGGATCGCGGGCATAGCTGTCCAGCAGCGCGACCACGCGCGCGGCATCGGCCGCGTCGGCATAGTCCGCCAGACGAACAGTGACTTCCGCGGTCAGGGTGGGGGCAAGCGTCGCCATCAGAGCATGCCCAGTTCGAGCTTCGCTTCGTCCGACATCTTCGCCATGTCCCACGGCGGGTCCCAGACGAGATTGACCTCGGCATCGCGCACGCCGGGTACGGCGGCCACGCGCATCTCGACTTCGCCGGGCATCGATTCCGCCACCGGGCAATGCGGCGTGGTCAGCGTCATCGTCACTGCCACCGAAGCCTCGGGCGAGACTTCGACGCCGTAGATCAGGCCGAGATCGTAGATGTTGACCGGAATCTCGGGGTCGAAGATTTCCTTCAGCGCGTCGATCACGCCGTCGTAGATCGCGCCGCCGGGCTGGGCGGGGTCGATGCCCTGCGGCTTTTCGGCGAGGAATCCGTCCAGATAGTCACGCTTGCGTTCGACAGGAACAGGCACGTCCTCGACGCGTGCGCGCGGGGCAGGATTCACCGAATCGACTTCCTCGACCGTGAAACTAGGCTTCTCGTCGTTCATCCAAAAATTCTCCGGGTGCGCTCGATACCCTTCATGAGCGCCTCGATATCGCTGTCGTCGCTGTAGAGGCCGAAGCTGGCGCGGGCCGTGGCGGGAACGCCAAGGTGGTCCATCAGCGGCTGTGCGCAGTGGTGGCCGGCACGGATCGCGACGCCTTCTTCGTCCAATATGGTGCCGAGGTCGTGCGGATGCACCCCGTCCATCGCGAAAGAAACGATGCCGACCGAATCGGCTGGGCCGAACAGGGTGACGTCGTTCCGCCGGGCCAGTTCGGCGCGCAGCTTCGCGGCCAGATTGCGTTCGTGGCGCTCGGCCCGGTCGAGGCCCTGCGCGGTCAGCCAGTCGATGGCGGCGGCAAGGCCCAGGGCTTCGACGATCATCGGCGTGCCCGCCTCGAAACGCTGCGGCGCCGGGGCGTAAGTGGTCTTCTCGAAGGTGACGCGGTCGATCATCGACCCGCCGCCCTGCCACGGGGGCATGGCATCGAGCAGCGCCTTCCTCGCCCAGAGCGCGCCGATCCCGGTGGGACCATAGAGCTTGTGCGCGGAGAAGACGTAGAAGTCGCAGTCCATCGCGGTCACGTCGAGCGCAATGCGGGGGGCGGCCTGGCAACCGTCGATCAGCAGCTTCGCGCCGACCGCGTGCGCCAGCTTCGCGGCATGTTCCACGTGAAGCACCGAACCCAGCACATTGGAAACGTGGGCAAAGGCCACCAGCTTGTGCGCGGGGGTGAGGATGCGTTCGGCCGCTTCCAGGTCGATCCGGCCGTCTGCCGTCAACGGGCAGACGTCGATCTCGACGCCGGTACGGTCGCGCAGCAGCTGCCACGGCACGATGTTGGAGTGATGTTCCAACGTCGAAAGCAGGATGCGGTCGCCCGCCTTCAGGTTTTCGATGCCCCAGGTCTGCGCCACGAGGTTGATCGCCTCGGTCGCGCCGCGGGTGAAGACGATCTCGTCCTCGTGCCCGCCCAGGAATGCGGCAACCTTGCGGCGCGCGGCCTCGAAGGCCAGCGTCATTTCGGCCGAGCGGGCATAGACGCCGCGATGCACGGTCGCATAGTCGCGGCCCAGTGCATTCACGGTGGCGTCGATCACTGCCTGCGGCTTCTGCGCGGTCGCGCCGGTGTCGAGGTAGTGCCAGTTTCCGGCGAGCCCGGGGAACTGGTCCTTGAGGACGAGCGTATCGGTACTCACAGGATCTGCTCCAGCCGGGCGATGGCGGCCTCGCTCAGTTCCGCTTCGCCGGGGGCGCCGGTGAAGGCTTCGGCGATGAAGGCCTGGAGCATCAGGCGCTTGGCTTCGGGCGGAGTGAGACCACGGCTCATCAGGTAGAACAACCCGTTGGCGTCGAGTTCGCCCACCGCGCAGCCATGGGCGGCCTTGACGTCGTCGGCGTAGATTTCCAGCTCCGGCCGGGCATTGGCGGTGGCCGTGCGGTCCAGCAGCATGGCGCGGACCGACTGTTCGGCATCGGTGCCGTCGGCTCCGCGCTCCACCGCGATGCGGCCGAGATAGGTGCCGACCGAATGGCCCGCCAGCGCGGTGCGCACGATCTGGCTGGACGTGGCGTTCAGCCCGGCGTGGGTGACTTCGGTGACGACTTCCAGCGTCTCGCTGCCGGTGGCGAGCTGCGCCGCGCCCAGCGTGAAGTCGGCGCCTTCGGCCAGCCGCACGTCGACCGCGATGCGGCCATAGACGGGCCCCGCCGAGAGCACGCGAAGATCGAACTTCGCGCCCTTGCCCAGCGAGATCACGAGGTGGCGGGCCACTGCGGCAGCGCCGTCCTCGACGATCTGGAGCGACTCGTCACCGCCATCGGCCACGACGATCTCCTCGCGCGCGATCGGCCAGACACCGGCCAGCGCGTCGATGTCGGAATAGCGGAAGTCTTCGTGCTTCCGCGTCGGGAGAGCAGCGACTTCGCTCATGCGGCGGTCTCTTGCACGACGGCTTCGTAGCCCTCTTCCTCAAGCCGCAGCGCAAGCTCCGGGCCGCCGGTCTTGACGATCCGGCCCGCCGCGAGGACGTGCACGAAGTCCGGCTTCACGTAGTCCAGCAGGCGCTGATAGTGGGTGATCAGCAGCACGGCCTTGTCGGGCGCGCGCATGATCGCATTGATGCCCTCGCCGCAGATGCGCAGCGCGTCGATGTCGAGGCCGGAGTCGGTCTCGTCCAGGATCGCCAGCTTGGGATCGAGGATGCCCATCTGCACCATCTCGGCGCGCTTCTTCTCGCCGCCGGAGAAGCCGACGTTCACCGGGCGCTTCAGCATGTCCATGTCCATGCGCAGCAGGCCCGCCTTTTCGCGCGCCAGCTTCAGGAATTCGCCGCCCGACAGCGGTTCCTCGCCCCGGCCCTTGCGCTGGGCATTGGCCGCCTCGCGCAGGAACTGGACGAAGGAGACGCCGGGAATCTCGACCGGGTACTGGAAGCCCAGGAACAGTCCGGCGGCGGCGCGCTCGTGCGGTTCCAGTTCGAGCAGGTCCTGCTCCAGGAAATCGACCGATCCGCCGGTCACTTCATAGCCCGGACGGCCGCCGAGGGTGTAGCCCAGCGTCGACTTGCCCGCGCCGTTCGGCCCCATGATCGCGTGAATCTCGCCCGGATTGATCGTCAGCGAGAGACCCTTGAGAATCGGCTTGTCGGCAACATTGGCCTGAAGGTTATCGATCTTGAGCATGGTCATCCTTCGGCGCCCTCATCGAAGCGAGGGGTGGCAGTGGCACCGGCCTTCCGACGCGCGGAGCGCTTGTCGAAAGGCACGTTGAGTTCAGTGGTGATCTCGCGCACGACGCTTTCGATGCGGTCGAGCACTTCGTCTTCGGAGAAGCGCAGCACGCGAATGCCCACTTCGATCAGCTTGCGGTCCTGCAACTCGTTCACGTCCGGGTTGGAATCCTCGGGGCTGAGCTGCACGACGATCCAGCGCGAGGGGCAGGCGAAATCGACGATGGTCGATCCGACCACCGAGTGGCGAATGAACTTCACGCCGCCCAGCTTCGAACCGGAGAGTTCCGCCCAGAGTGCCTTTTGCGCATCGCTGGGATTGCGGCGCATTTCCTTGGCCCGCTCCTTGAGCGTTTCGAGGCGCGCGCCGGTGACGTTGAAGCTGGCCTTGGCGTCCGCCTTCGGCGCGGCGTCCTTGCTGATGCCGAGGGTCTTGCGGGCGGCGGTCATGCGGGGATTCCTTTGAATGTCTTGCGTGTATGGAAGCGGGCCATCGTCAGCCCACGCTTCCTTCAAGGCTGATGCCCAGCAGCTTCTGCGCTTCGACGGCGAATTCCATCGGCAGCTGCTGGAGCACTTCCTTGGCGAAACCGTTGACGATCAGCGCCACCGCCTGCTCGGTGTCGAGCCCGCGCTGCATGGCGTAGAACAGCTGGTCGTCGCTGATCTTGCTGGTGGTCGCCTCGTGTTCGATCTGGGCGCTGGGGTTGCGCACCTCGATATAGGGCACAGTGTGGGCGCCGCATTCCTTGCCCAGCAGCAGCGAATCGCACTGGGTGAAGTTGCGCACGCCCTCGGCATTGGCGGCCACGCGGACGAGGCCGCGATAGGTGTTGTTGCTCTTGCCGGCCGAGATGCCCTTGGAGATGATCGTCGAGCGGCTGCCCTTGCCGTTGTGGATCATCTTGGTGCCGGTATCGGCCTGCTGGTAATTGTTGGTGACGGCTACCGAGTAGAACTCGCCCACCGAATCCTCGCCGTTGAGGACGCAGCTGGGGTACTTCCAGGTGATGGCGGAGCCGGTTTCCACCTGGGTCCACGAGATCTTCGAGCGGGCGCCCTGGCAGAGGCCGCGCTTGGTCACGAAGTTGTAGATGCCGCCCTTGCCCTCGGCATTGCCGGGGTACCAGTTCTGCACGGTCGAGTACTTGATCTCGGCATCTTCCAGCGCGACCAGTTCGACCACGGCGGCGTGAAGCTGGTTCTCGTCGCGCATCGGCGCGGTGCAGCCTTCGAGGTAGGAGACGTAGGCGCCCTTGTCGGCGACGATCAGCGTGCGTTCGAACTGGCCGGTGTTTTCCGCGTTGATGCGGAAATAGGTGCTCAGCTCCATCGGGCAGCGCACGCCCTCCGGGATGTAGACGAAAGTGCCGTCCGAAAAGACCGCGCAGTTCAGCGCCGCGAAGTAGTTGTCCTGCACGGGCACGACCTTGCCCAGCCACTTCTTCACGAGTTCCGGATATTCACGGATCGCCTCGGAGATCGAGCGGAAGATCACGCCCGCCTGCTCCAGCTCCTTGCGGAAGGTGGTGGCGACCGAGACCGAGTCGAACACCGCGTCCACGGCCACCTTGCGCGCGCCCTCGACGCCGGCGAGCACTTTCTGCTCCTCCAGCGGAATGCCGAGCTTTTCGTAGACCTTGAGGATTTCGGGATCGACCTCGTCGAGGCTCGACAGCGAAGGCTTCTTCTTGGGCGCGGCCCAGTAGTAGGCTTCCTGGTAGTCGATCGGCGGCACGTTCAGCTTGGCCCAGTCGGGCGGAGTCATCTCCAGCCACCTGGCATAGGCCTTCAGGCGCCATTCGAGCATCCATTCCGGCTCGTCCTTCTTGGCCGAGATGAAGCGGATGGTGTCCTCGGACAGGCCCTTGGGGCCATATTCCTGCTCGATGTCGGCAACCCAGCCGTGCTCGTAGTCGGCCACGCGGGCCGCAGCCTCGCGCGCGGCCTGATCGCGCACTTCGACGTCACGCAGATCGTCCCCATGGACTTCGCGCACCTCGATGGTGCCCTCGGGGGAGGTTTCCTCAGTCATTCATACTTCCTCGACGAGCTGGGTCAGGACCACTTGCGCCAATGCGCCGCGCAGGGCCGCGTTTACCTGCGGCCAGTGCGGGCGCACGCTGCATCCGCCTTCCAGCGTACATTCGTGCTTGCCCTGTTCGAGACAGGCGGTGAGCGCGATCGGCCCTTCCACTGCCTCGACGATATCCGCAATCGAAATCGTTTCGGGGGCGCGGGCCAGTTTCAGCCCTCCGCCCACGCCGCGGGTCGATTGCAGCAATCCCGCGGCGGTCAGCTTGCTCACCAGCTTCTGCACCGTCGGTGCGGGAAGGCCGGTATCTTCCGCAAGCTGCGCCGCCGAGATGCGGCTCAACCGCGAATCTTCCGGGTGATGCGCGCAAGTTCCCGAGTGCCGAGTCGCGGCGGACATGATGACAACGGCATAGTCGGCCATGCTGGACAGGCGCATATCAGCGGCTTTCGCGTCTCTTGCGGTTAAAGTGGATCAAATCTTTCCGATTTGTGCCACCTAGTGCAGGACCCCTCCGGTTTCAATGGCGTTTCGCAGGGGTTCTTGCGACAAAACCGATGGACCTGTCGCAAAACAATCGCTTCCAGCGCCGTGCAGGCGATTCCCGATAAAAGAAGGCGGCCCCCGATCAGATCGGGAACCGCCGTTAGGTAATAAAGAACTCGTGCGCATCCCGCTACGAGCCCTTCGGGTCGCAAGTCCCGTTTATGCCGCCCCTCCGCCAATTTATTGTATAATTGCGACACGTGAGCCCCCCGGGCGACGCCGAAAAAGCGATTTTGCGCGCGTTGCGCAGGATAAGAAGCATTTGAGCAACAGCCCTGAGGTGTCTATGCGCGGCTCCGTGCTTTATTCCCTGATCAGACCCGCCCTGTTCCGTCTCGACGCCGAATCGGCGCATGGCCTCGCGCTAAAGGCGCTGAAACTGGCCGGACCCAGCCGCGCCCCGGCGTTCCCGGCCTCGCTGGCGACGCAAGTGGCGGGAATCGCCTTCCCCAACCCCGTGGGCATGGCGGCCGGGTTCGACAAGGACGGCGAAGTTCCGGACGCCCTGCTGGGCCTCGGTTTCGGCTTTGCCGAAGTCGGCTCGATCACGCCGCTGCCGCAGGCGGGCAATCCGCAGCCCCGCCTGTTCCGGCTGGTCGAGGACCGCGCGGTGATCAACCGCATGGGCTTCAACAACAAGGGTGCCGAGGTCGCGTTGCAGGGACTGACGGCGCGCAAGAATCGCCCCGGCGTCGTCGGCATCAACATCGGCGCCAACAAGGACGCGGACGACCGCATCGCCGACTATGCGACGATGGCGCGCCTGATGGCCCCGCTGGCGACCTATCTGGCGGTGAACATCTCCAGCCCGAACACGCCGGGCCTGCGCGCGCTCCAGGACGAATCGGCGCTGACCGGCCTGCTCGACGCGGTGCTGGAAGCCCGCGCCGAGGTTTGCGGCACGGATGGCCCGCCGGTGTTCCTCAAGGTGGCACCGGATCTCGAACCCGCCGATATCGATGCCATCGCCCGCATCGCCATCGAGAAGCGCCTCGGCGCGCTGATCGTGTCGAACACCACCATTTCCCGCCCGGCCCTGCGATCGGCGCATCGCGGCGAGACCGGCGGCCTGTCCGGCGCGCCCTTGCGTGATCTTGCCCAGCAGCGCCTGCGCGACTTCCGCAAGGCGACCGGCGGCGCGGTGCCGCTGATCGGCGTCGGCGGCATCGCTACGGCGGAGGACGCCTGGGCGCGTATCCGCGCCGGGGCTAGCCTGGTGCAGGTCTATAGCGCGATGGTCTACGAAGGACCGGGCATGGCCAAGGCGCTCTGCAAGGGCCTGGAAGCGTTGATGAAGCGCGACGGCTTCGCCTCGATCGCCGAGGCGGTCGGGACCGAATAACGCCGAAACCGGTGTTACCGGGGTGCGTCGGGATGCGGCTTTGCTTGTCGCAACCTCCGCACACGCCTAAACGTTGATCAGAACGGACAATTCCGCATGGCAAGAGAGGACGAGCCCGGCATGGATCTTGGTGACTTCGACAAGTGCACCAACCTGGTATCGCTGTTTCTCACGCAGGCCGACAGGCTCGGCAACGCGCCGATGCTCTGGGCCAAGCGGGACGGCAAGTGGTATTCCACGAGTTGGGCGGAAGCGGCGCGCCAGGTCGGCCTGATCGCGGCGTCGTTGCGGCGCATGGGGCTTCAGCCGGGCGACCGGGTCATGGTGGTGTCGGAAAACCGGCCGGAATGGTGCCTCGCCGATCTCGCGATCATGGCGGCAGGCTGCGTCACCGTGCCTGCCTACACGACCAACACGACGCGCGACCACATCCATATCCTGGAGAATTCGGGCGCCCGCGCGGCGATCGTCTCCACTGCCAAGCTGGGCAAGGCGCTGCTTCCGGCGATCGTCCAGACTGATCTCTGCCGCCATGTCATCGGCATGGAGGCGCTGCCGCCGATGCAGGGCGGCGTCTACGAAAGGCATGACTGGGCCGCGCTGCTAGAGGGCGATGCCAAGGCGGCACGGGCGGAAGTGGATGCGCGAGTAGCGACGTTCACGCGCCGCGATCTCGCCTGCATCATCTATACCAGTGGCACCGGCGGCGCCCCGCGCGGGGTGCGTCAGCACCATGGCATGATCCTGACCAACGTGGCGGGCGCGGCGCAGATCATCTTCGACGACTTCGGCTGCGACGAGGGCGAGATCTTCCTCTCGTTCCTGCCGCTCAGCCACGCCTACGAGCATACCGGCGGCCAGTTCCTGCCGATCGCGATGGGCGGACAGATCTACTACTCCGAGGGCCTCGACAAGCTGGCCTCCAATATCGAGGAAGTGCGCCCGACGATCATGGTCGTCGTCCCGCGCCTGTTCGAAGTGCTGCGCACGCGCATCATGAAGCAGATCGAGAAGCAGGGTGCGATCCCGGCGCGGCTGATGGAAATCGCCATGGGCATCGCCGGGCGCGAGCAGGCCGGACGCCGCCGCCTGCTCGACTATCCGCTCGACATGGTGATCGAGCGGACCCTGCGCCCCAAGGTGCGCGCCAAGTTCGGCGGCCGGATCAAGGCGCTCGTCTCCGGCGGGGCGCCGCTCAATCCCGAGATCGGCGCGTTCTTCGATGCGATGGGGCTGACGCTGCTCCAGGGCTACGGCCAGACCGAGGCCGGCCCGGTAATCAGTTGCAATCGCCCTGCGGCCGGAATCAAGCACGACACCGTCGGCCCGCCGCTGCGCGGGGTCGAAGTGCGGATCGCCGAGGACGGGGAAATCCTCGTGCGCGGTGAACTGGTGATGGAAGGCTACTGGCAGAACGGCGCCGCCACCGAGGCGGTGATGAAGGATGGCTGGCTCCACACCGGCGATGTCGGCCACATCGACGATCGCGGGCGGATCATGATCACCGACCGCAAGAAGGACATGATCGTCAACGACAAGGGCGACAACGTCTCTCCGCAGAAGGTGGAGTCGATGCTGACGCTCCAGCCGGAGATCGCGCAGGCCATGGTGCTCGGCGACCGCCGCCCTTACATCGTCGGCCTGATCGTTCCCGATGCCGACTGGGCGCTGGAATGGGCCAAGGCCAACGGCGAGAAGTTCGATTTCAAGGCGCTTCAGGGCCTCCCCGCCTTCCGCGCTGAAATCCGCGGCGCGATAGACCGGGTGAACGCGGATCTCTCGGTGATCGAGAAGGTGCGCCAATACACGTTCGCCGACGAGCCTTTCGGCATCGAGAACGAGGAAATGACCCCCAGCCTCAAGATCCGTCGCCACAAGCTCAAGGAGCGCTACGGCGAGCGGATGGACGCACTCTACCGGAATTGAATCCCGCTTACGGCACCAGCGTCGTGAACAGGTAGGTCGAGAAGATCACCAGGTGGACCATGCCCTGAACGAGTGTGGTCCGCCCGGTGCTGAGGGTCATCGTCGCCACCAGCAAGGTCAGGCCGAGCAGGGCGATTGACTTGAACGAGAGGCCGAGTTCGAGGTCCAGCCCCATCGCCATCGAGGCTATGGCGACTGCGGGAATCGTCAGGCCGATGGTGGCCAGCGCGGAGCCGATCGCGAGGTTGAGGCTGGTCTGCACGCGGTTGGCCCGCGCCGCGCTCAGGGCGGCCAGGCTTTCCGGCGCCAGCACCAGCGCGGCGATGATGATGCCGACCATGGCATGGGGCGCGCCCAGCGCCGCCACGCCCGCCTCGATCGAGGGCGAGAGCGCCTTGGCCAGCAGGACCACGGGAATCAGCGCCACCGGCAGCATGACGCCCGCCGCGATCGCCTTGGCGGGCGGAACCGTGTCGTGGGCACCGTCGCTTTCCTCGGGATAGAGGAAGTGGTCGCGGTGGCGGATGGTCTGGGCCACCACGAAAGTCGCATAGAGGATCAGCGAATCCGCCGCGACGAAGATCAGCTGGTTGGCGTTGTAGAACGGCCCGGCCTCGCTGGTCGTGTAGTTCGGCATGACCAGGGTCAGGACCGAGAGCGTCGCCAGGATCGCCAGCCCGTGGTTGACCCCCGATTGCGTATAGCCCTGCTCGTGATGGCGCCCGCCGCCCAGCAGCAGGCAGACGCCGACGATGCCGTTGATCGTGATCATCACCGCCGCGAACACGGTGTCGCGCGCCAGGGTCTGGGTGCCGTTGCCGTCGCTGAGCATGATCGAGACAATCAGCGAGGTCTCGATCACGGTGACGGCGAAAGCCAGGATCAGCGTGCCGAACGGCTCGCCCACGCGGTGCGCGATCACTTCGGCATGATAGACCGCCGACATGATCGCGCCCCCAAGCACCAGAGCCAGCACGATCGCCATGGGAATGCCGGAAGGCTTGCCCAACGCGACGGCCACGAAAGCAAGGAAGGGAACGACAATGGCCCAGGGGGCGAGGCCGAAAAACGGAAAGGTTGCGGATTTCGGGACGGCGGCTGGGGATGTGTCGCTCATGCCGGGCACTATACGGAAATTCGAACCGGGGGCCAGTTACCCCGTGAAAGCCGTGACCAACGCTAACAGCGCAGTCTCACGGGAGAATTAGAACGGACGATCTCCCGCCACCGTTACGCGGTAGCCGGAGCGGACTTCGGGAAAATAGTCCCAGACCGCGAAGTGCTGGGTGCAGCGGTTGTCCCAGAAAGCCACCGAGTTCTTCTGCCAACGGAAGCGGACGTGGAAGTTCGCGTCTTTCACATGGTCGAACAGGAAATCGAGCACGGCCTTGCTCTCGGGGCCGGACAACTCTTTGATCTTCGTCGTGTAGGAGGAGTTCACGAAGAGCAGCTTGCGGCCGGTCACCGGGTGGGTGCGGATCACCGGATGCGCATTGCAGGGATAGGTCTTGGTCGAATCCGGGAAGATCGCCTTGTAGACGGGATTGGCATCGTGAACGGCGGTCAGCGGATCGAGGAAGGCCTTCATCGCCGGGGACAGCGCTTCGTAGGCGGCATACATGCTGGCAAACAGCGTATCGCCGCCGTGCTCGGGCAGGGTGTGGATGTGCAGGATCGAACCCATCGGCGGCTCGGCATCGGCGGAGAGGTCCGAATGCCAGTTCTCGCCTGCGACGAATTTCGAATTCTCGTCGGCGTGGATGGCGACGACTTCGGGATGGTCTGGCAGGCCCGCGACGCCGGAATGGATCGCAAGCTGGCCGAAGGCGCGCCCCAGCGCCTTGTGGGCTTCGTGATCGATGTCCTGATCGCGGAAGAACACCACCTGGTGCTTCATCAGCGCGTCGTGAATCTCGGCGAACGCCTGGTTGCCGAGCGGCTGGCGCAAGTCGATGCCGAAGATTTCCGCGCCGATGCGCTTGGTCATGGGGCGGACGTTGATCGTTTCATAACCCATTGTCGGGCTCCGGTTCCTGTCTTCTCGGGCACGCACCGGATGCGGAGTGAGGGCTCTCGCACCCGGTGCGTTTCGGTGTCTTATTCGGGATCGCGCACGCTACCTTTCTCGGGGAAGATGCGGCGTTCGATGCGGCAGTGGATGCCCTGGGTGCCGTCGACCACCTGAGTCACCCCGAAGTCGGCGGCGACGCTCATCAGCGAGTAGCCGTCGTTGCGGGAAAGGCCTTGATGCTCGGTGAGGAGGTGGAGCATGTCGATCGAGGCGGACTTCATCGCCTTGTCGAGATTCTCGCCGAAGCCGTGGACGATCCAGCAGTCCGGTGTCTCCAGCAGCGGCGAGGGGAACGAGAAGTCCTTGCGCAGCACGATCTGGAACAGCACGTCGAGCGAGGCTTCGATGGCCGTGCCGCTGATCTCGCCGTCGCCCTGGCTGATGTGGGGGTCGCCGATCGAGAACAGGCCGCCCTTGACCTGCACCGGGTAGTACATCGTTGCGCCCGCGCCGATGCGCCAGTTGTCGATGTTGCCGCCGTGGAGGCCGGGGGGAATCGTGCTCACCGCCTCGTTGACGGCGGGCGCGACACCGGCAGTGCCGAGGTGCGGGCGGGCCGGGATGGTGATGCCGGGCAGCGCGGTGGAGCGGTCGCATTCCGGGCAATGGGTGATGCGGCCGGGGACGACGTACTTCTCGTCCACGTCATAGGCATAGAGCGCGCTGGCGGTGTTGGCGTTGGGATCGATCTTGTAGATCGTCACCCGCTCGGTCTCGCCGAATTCCTGGTAGAGATGGCCCCAGTTGGCCGCGAGGTTCGAGCCGTAGTTGAAGCGCGGGCGCATCGCCATGTAGCGCACTTCCAGCATGTCGCCGGGTTCCGCGCCCTCGACGAAGATCGGGCCGGTCATGATGTGGCAGCCGGGCGCGCGGGTGGCGGGGTCGATCTCGGTGAAGATGCGGCGGATGTCGTCGTCGAACATCAGGTCCGGATCGTCGCCCGCGTGGTGGGTGACGGCCTGCGCCTGGATCAGGTCGCCGCTCTTCACATAGAGCGCCGGTTTGATCTCGGGCGAGAAGTAGCCCCAGTGCACCGTTTCCGGTGTGGCCCGAAGGTGGTGCAGGGCCGACGGCTGGAGGGCGGCCTCCCTTGCTGGCTCGGGCTTTAGGCTGATCAGTGCCATCGGAACTCCTGTTGGGAAGGAAAGAGGTACAGGCGCGCGGGTTTACGCGGCGCCGATCCGCACGCTCGTCATGCTGAGCGACTTGTGCTGGATGAAATCGGGTTCGAAGGTTGCCGCTTCGTCCTCGTGGCGGGCGCCCAGAACGTAGAGCAGCGGCAGGAAATGGTCGGAACTCGGCACCGAGAGCCGGGCGGCCTCGCCCAGCGCCTCGTAATCGATCACGGTCTGGGGATCGTCGGAGGCGATCGCCTTGCACATGGTCGCGTTGAACTGCTCGGCCCAGGGATAGGGATCGGCGGCGGGGTTGGCCCAGTCCATGGCGGGCAGGTTGTGGACGATATTGCCGGTGCCCATGATGAGCACGCCCTCGTCGCGCAGCGGGCGCAGCATGCGGCCGACCAGCCAGTGCTCGGCCGCGCTCTTGCCCAGGTCCATGCCGAGCTGGATCACCGGCACGTCCGCTTCGGGATAGGCATGGACCAGCACCGACCAGGTTCCGTGGTCGAGGCCCCAGTTGGCGTCCATGCTCACCGGCATCGGGCTGAGCAGTTCGCGCACGCGCGCCGCCAGTTCCGGATCGCCGGGGGCAGGGTACTGCACGTCGAACAGGGCCTGCGGGAAGGCGCCGAAGTCGTGGATGGTGCGCGGCTGGGCCATGGCGGTGACGGCGGTGCCGCGCGTCTGCCAATGGGCCGAGATGCACAGGATCGCGCGCGGCTTGCCGATGTTCGTCGCGATCTGGTTCCAGCTGCGGGTGACGGGGCTTTTCTCCAGCGCCACCATCGGGCTGCCATGTCCGAAGAAAACGATGGGGAGGCGGCTCATTGTGCGTCTGGCTCCGGATGAAGGTCTATGGCTTGCAGGCTATGGAGAAGGGGGCCGGGCGGTCTTGCGGCGGCGCGCACAAGAACTTGTCGCGCCGCCGGGGAGCTGGGCCTATTCGCGGGTGTAGTCGGCCGGAATCTCGGGGTTTTCGCCCGCCTTGCCCCAGAGGATGATCTCGTTGCCCCAGGGGTCCGCGAAGGCGTGGTTGTAGCCGTTGAACTCCTTCCAGTAGTGATTGCGCCAGAGCACCTTGCCGCCCAGCTTCTCGGCGGTGGCGAGGATCCGCTCTTCGCTGTCGTCGTCGCCGATCAGCACCCAGATGCGCGCCTTGCGGCCCTCGGTGGCGAGGGTGCGCGGCTCCACGCCTTCGGGATTGGGATGCGGGCGGGCGTTGTTCGCATCGAACACGCCGAGGTGGAGATTGCCGATCTGGCTGTCGCTGCCGTCCTTGTGCTGGAAGAAGCCGCCGGGAACCATGCGGTGGTAGATGCCGTGGGGCCGCGCGTCGTTCTCCCAGCCGAAGACTTCGGCGTAGAATTCTCCGGCCTTGGCGGGATCGTCGGTGGCGAAATCGACGAAGATGAGGGTGTTGGTCATAAGGTCTTGGCTCCCGTCTGTTTGAAAATCCGCCTTCGGCGGATTTTAGCGGCACCGGCCCGCGCCCCCACCCGACCTCCCAGAGCCTATCCCGTAGGAAGATCGGGTGGAGGCGCGGACCGGTGCCGCCGCTGACACGCAAGGGGTAGCGGGCGCTTGAGCGGGCGCTCGCCATGCCGCGCACGAATCGTTGATTCCTCGCGCGCCTAAGAAAAGGCGGCGCCCGGTACGAGACCGGACGCCGCAGACCGTCGGGAATGGGTGACGGTAAAACTCTCGTGAATCAGGCGCGCAGGCGCGTAACCGGGGCAGAAGGCCCGCGGCGGCGGTCCCATTCGCGGCGATAGCGTTCGACCAGCCAGACGTTGAGCAGGCGTTGCGCACCTTCCTGCCAGGAATAGCGTCCGCGCGGTGCGAACTTCGAGCGCAGGCCCTGCTGGACGAGTTCGTCGACGTGGAAGTCCTGGCTGACGATCTCTTCGACGGCCGTGTCGTTCATCTTCATCTTCAGCTCGAACAGCGGATCGTCCATCGCTTCGGGCACCATCAGCGTACCGATCGTCAGTGCGTGCGACTGGGCCGAGCGCGGGTCCATGATGAGATAGAGCACGGTGTCGTTGAGCACGACCAGCGAGAGGCTGGGGGGCAGGTTCACGAACAGCAGCCGGTTCTGCTCCTCCTCGGTAAGCTTGGGGAACACCGGGAAGACCGACTTCTGCGTGGCGTTGAAGGCGGCGTTCTTGTGGAGCGTGCCGTTGAGCCGGTAGTAGCCCGCCGAATCCTCCGGCACTTCGGGGAACGTGGCGAGGCCGCTCGGGATGAAGTCGTGCAGCGGCCCGGCGTGGAGGCGGCTGGCGTGATAGCCGTCGTTGTTGTTCTCCAGCATGACCTTCCAGTTCCACGGGAACACGGTGGCTTCCTCGGGACGGGGGCCGCGCAGGCTGGCGAAGTCGTAGTTGGCGACGACGTCCTCAAGGCCGGACAGGCGCGGGGTCAGCGGCTGGGCTGCGGGATCGAGGTTGATGAAGACGAAGCCGTGCCAGATCTCGTGGCGGATCTCGGGCAGGCTGGCGGCCTTCTTGTCGAAATTGCAGGTACGGCTCATCGCCGGGGCGCCGACGAGCGTGCCGTCGAGGTCGTAAGTCCAGTGGTGATAGGGGCAGACGAAGGCGCGGGCATTGCCGTGACCTTCCGCGACCAGCATGGCGCGGTGCTGGCAGACCGCCGAGAGCGCCTTGACGGTGCCGTCGCGGGTCTTGGTGACGATGATCGGCTCGTCGGCGCGGGTTACGGTGAAGAAGTCGCCGGGATTTTCCAGCCATTCGGCGCGGCCGACGCAGAGCCATTCATGCTCGAACAGTGCGGCCTTCTCGAAGTGGTGGAATTCCTCGTCGGTGTAGCAGGCCGGGGGCAGCGTATCGGCTTCGAGCGTGTCCTTGATGGAGCTGCCCAGGCTGTCGAAGAACTGGTCGTTGAGTAGAGTCATTCCTGCCTGATCCCCGTATCGGTGAGACCGGGGAGAACGTCCTCGCGTCCTCCCGCAACCCGGACAGACTAGCGGGGCCGGACGGAGCGGGCTTTGCACTGGGCGCAGTGTCTTTTGGCAGAGTGCCCGAACGCGAAAAGGCCCCGGTGCGGCTGTCGCGCGCACCGGGGCCTTTGCAGGAGCAGCGCTTTTATTCGGCTGGAACCAGTTCGCCGTCTTCGATCATGTCAGTTTCCGGTATCGGACGCTGCACCGGAGCGCGCAGGAACAGGACCGCGACGACCGTGGAGGCGGCCAGCAGCAGCGCGAAGATCAGGATCGCCAGCGAATAGCCGCCGGTCACGTCGGCGATCCGACCTGCCAGGATCGGGCCGAGCACCGCGAACGTCGTGGCGGTGGTGGCCATGGCGGTCATGTCGCCGGCGATGCCCGCGCCGAAGTAGCGCAGCAGCAGGATATGGGCGGAAAGCCAGGCCATGCCCCAGCCGAGGCCGAACAGCGTCGCGGCTGCCGTCGCCACCAGCACGATCGAGGTCGACCACAGCAGGGCCATTGCGATGGCTTGCAAGGCCAGGCCGGCAATGAGGATGCGGCGCGGGTCGATGCGCTCGGACAGGGTGCCGGTCAGGCCCTTGGCGCCGGTACCCGCGAAAGCCAGCAGGCTCATGGCCAACGCGCCGGGCGCGGCACCCTCGCCGAGGTTGGCGATATGGGCAACGAGGATGGAGTGGGCGGAGGTCACGGCGGTCTGCACCACGGTCATGACGAGGGCGAGGATCAGGAAGCTCGGCGTCCTCAGCGCCTGGCGCACGGTCCAGAGGCTCTTTTCGGCCGGAACGTCCTGCTCATGGCCCGCACCTTTCACCTGCTCCACGCTTTCCACTTTCACGGCGTCGCGGATGCAGACGAGGCAGATCAGGCCGAGCACCACGGCGCTGACCGCCATGACCATCCAGTGCAGGCGCCAGTCGCCGGTCATCCCGACGATGGCGCCGACGATCAGCGGTCCGGCAATGCCGCCTGCCGCGCCGGACATGAAGTAGAAGCCGATCATCCGTGCCGAAGTGCGCGGGAACCACGTCGCCAGCAGGTAGACGGCGGGCGAGGGGGCGATCAGCGAGAAACCCACGCCCATCAGCGTCGTCGCCACGAAGAACAGGGTCAGGTGCTCGATCTGCGAGGCGATGAAGAACCCGGCGGCGAGCACCAGGCAGCCCGCGAACATTGTCAGCCGGGTGCCGATCGATTTCATCAGCAGCGGCGGCAGCGGACTGGCGAGGCCGCAGGCGAGGCCGAGCAGCGAAAAGCTGAGACCGGCCGCCGCCTTCGACCAGCCGAGTTGCGCCACCATGGTGTAGAGCACGTAGCCCAGCGAGGTGAACGTCGTCGCCGTCACGAAGAAGAAGCCCAGCGAGGCGGCGAATAGGACGAGGACACTGCGCGGCATTGCGACTCCTGCGGGCTCCGTCCGGGATGGAATCGCCGGACTGACACGCCGTGCAGGCTCTCATGCTGCGGCTGCACACTCTTGATGACCCGCGCCTAGATAGTTGATCGCTGCCGCGAAACAAGAAGGCCGGTCATGCGGTGCGGAAGGCGAAATAGGACTTGGGAAAGCCCGCGACCCATTCGATGCCGTGCTCGGCATCGGGGAAGTAGGAGCGCAGCCGCTTGCGGCCCAGGACCGTGGTGCCCGCGACCATCTCGTTCCAGGCGGGCAGCATGCGTTCCCAGCGCCGGTGCAGCGCGGCGCGCAGGCGGGCGGGCGCGAACCACCAGAACGGCAGTCCGGTATGGGCTTCCAGCGGGAACCAGATCGAGGGAGTCTGTATCCAGTATGCCGGGGCGAGCCGCCGCACTTCCCCGGCGAAGAGGCGCTCCTTTTCCGGGCCGCCGACATGCTCGATCACGCTGTTGGAGAACACCACGTCGAAGGCATTGTCGGCGAACTGGGTGAGCCGGGTGGCGTCGCCGTCGAGGAAGGTGAAGCGGTGGTGGCTCGCGACCTCTTCGTGGCGGGGCACCCCGGGGAGGTTGACGATGGTGATGTCCAGCGGTGTCGGGACGAGATTCCAGATCTCGGTCGTGCCGCCGAGATCGAGCACGCGGGCGCCCGTGGCCGGGGCCAGCGCGGCTTCGAAGCGGCCCATGCGGGCGCCGCGGAAATAGGGCTGCACTTTGCCGAGCAGGCCGTAGAACAGGCTCAGTCTGGCGGACATGGCGGCCTCCATGGCAGCGGAGCGCGGCCGGTCCGGCCCCGCGACGGCGCGATGATAGCCGTCCGGGCCGGAGGGCCGACAGTCCGAACATTCCTGTCCCTGTCGTGCTTGGGGTTTCGCGGGATTGATTTGCTGCCTGGCGTCCAAAAGCGAAGGGATGCGCGGGTCCGGCGACCCGCGCATCCCTGAAAAGGCAACGGTGCGACCCGTTGGACGCTTAGAACTTGTAGCCCACCGAGAGGATCACCTGGCGCGGCGGGATATAGGTGTCCATCACCTGGGCGCTGCCGTAAGGGTCCGAGAAGCGCGAGTTGATGCCGTTCCTGTCGAACAGGTTGATGACGCGCAGCGTCACGTTGGTGTTGGTGCCTTCCGGCTCGTACTTCAGCATGGCGTTGACCTGCGTGTACGAGGGGGTGAGGTCCACGTCGCCTTCGTTGAACAGGCGGTACTGGTACTTGCCGCGATAGATCAGCTGGGCACGGGCGGTCAGTTCGCCGGGTCCGACCTTGCCGTTCCAGGTCGCCGCCACGTTGCCCTGCCAGCGCGGCAGTTTGGGGACGCGGTTGCCCTTGATGTCCGCGCGCGCGGCGTCGCGGGCGAGCATGGCCGGGTAGAAATTGCTCCAGAACAGGTAGTCCGGATAGCCCGCCGCATTCTGGGCATTGGCGGCATTGGTCGGATCGAGCGCGAGGTAGTGTGAGGTGAACTCGCCTTCGAGATACGACATCGAGGCATCGAAGCGCAGGCCCTCGGTGGGGATGTACGAGCCTTCGAGTTCCAGGCCGTAGACCCGCGCCTTGGGGGCGTTGCTGATGCCTTCGCCGTAGAGGATCGGGTCTTCCTCCAGGAACTGCATGTTCTTGTAATTGTAGAGGAAGGCCGAGCCGTTGATCTGGAGCGTGTCGCCCAGGAAGCGGTTCTTCGTGCCGATTTCGAAGGAATCGACGGTTTCCTGCCGATAGGTCGGCAGGATCGCATAGCTGCCTCCGGTGGAGGCGGCGGAGTTGATGCCGCCCGGCTTGAAGCCGCGCGTCCAGCTGGCATAGACCATGTTGGCAGGCGTGATCTGGTAGTCGAGCGCGACCTTGCCGGTCCAGGCGTCGCCCTTGCGGCTGCCGGTCGGGCTGGGCTGGAGGTAGGCGCCCGAAGTCTGACCGGAAGCACCGCCGGACATCGAATCGTAAGTGCCGGTCGACTTGTCATGGTTGTAGCGCGCACCTGCCGTCAGCTTGAGCCGGCTGGTCAGGCTGTAAGTGCCCTGCGCGAAGAAGGCGTAGAGATCGCGCTTGATCGTGGAGAGTTCGGCATAGGTCAGATTGGCGACCAGCGGATCGTTCCAGGCGGTATCGGAGGGCAGGGCTTCCTGGAGGAAGTTGTCGTCGTCGCTGCGGTATTCGTTGACGTACTGGCTGTTCGACGAGTGCAGGTAGACGCCGCCGAGCACCCAGCTGAACGGGCCGGAGCCGTTGGAGGTCAGGTTTATTTCCTGGCTCCAGCTTTTGGTATCCGATTCCCACAGCGGAACGTGGTCGTAGGCGGTGCCGGTGAAGCTGATCGGGTTGTAGGTCTGGGCATAGAACAGCGTGGTATCCAGCCCGTCGGCGTCCCAGGCCTGTTCGGAGTGAAGCTTCTGATAGCCGGTGATCGACTTGATCGTGGCAAACGGCGTCTCCCATTTCATCACGCCGGTATAGAGCTGGGTCTTCACCACCGAGCGGCCGGGATAATCCTGGGTCAGCTCGCGCGGGTCGGGGTTCGGATCGAGGATGTTCTTCTGCGCCGGGCCGTTGGTCTCGCTGGTGAACTGCACGGTGTTCAGCACGATCGAGAAGTTGGAGGCGGGCTGCCACTTGGCCCCGAGGCGCCAGCCGGTCTCGTCCTGATCGTCGAGGTCGTACTTGCGGAAGCCGGGCACTTCAGTGGCGTGGGAATAGCCGTCGTGCTTGGTGAACTGGAAGGCGCCGCGCACCGCCAGGGTATCGGAAAGCGGCACGTTCAGCGCGCCCGAGCCTTCCATGTAGTTGTAGTTGCCGTAGCCCGCATTGACGTTGCCGCTCACGCTTTCGGTGCTCGGTTCGATCGAGACGACGTTGATGGTGCCGCCGGTCGATCCCTGGCCGAACAGGGTGCCCTGCGGGCCGCGCAGCACTTCCACTTGCGCCACGTCGATGAAGGCTGCGCTCGCGGCGATCGAGTTGAAGATGTAGACGCCGTCGATGTGATAGGAGACGCCCGGCTGGGTATTGGTGTTCTCCGGGGTTTCCGAACCGACGCCGCGAATGGTGATGATGCGCTCGCCGCCGCCGCTCTTGGCCACGACCAGGCCGGGAACCGTGCCGTTGAGACCGGTGATGTCGTTGATGTTTGCGGCCTTCAGCGTTTCGGACGTGATCGCGCTGACCGAGAGCGGCGCCTGCTGGAGGCTGACGTCGCGGCGCTCGGCGGTGACGACGATATCGGTGAGGCCTTCCGCCGGAGCCGCGACGGCGGCCGCTGCAGCGGCTGCATCGGCGTCTTCCGCATGCGCCGTGCCCGATGCGAACGCGAGAAGCGAGACGCTCGAAGCGAGCGCATAGGCGATTCGTGACTTGCTGATCATGGTAGTTCCCCGAACAAAGTCAGACCGATTCCCGGTTGCGCGGCTCGTTCGTGCATGTGGCCGCTTGACGGAAAATCTGGCGCGGGGCGTGGAATGGGTCTTGTGCATTTGCGAATAAGTACTTGATCGGAGGCCCCCGGCGGGCCGCTATCCGGATGCAAGAAATCGCGATTTTCACGGGTTCCTTGCGGCGTGGACGGGCTATGTGGGGAGGCGATCCGGCTTTTGCACTGCGAAAGGCGGCGGCCAAGGGCCTCCCGCGTCAAGCCGCGAAGGAACGGAGGACAATTTCCACCGCCCGGTCCCGCTTCAAGTTGTCAACCGAAGAGACTGACAATCTGCGAATTCGCCGCCGGGCGGCCTTGCCATGGGCGCGCGTGCTGCGGCATGACGGAGGCGTGCTTTCGCAGAAAACCCGCTACGCCATCCGCGCCATGCAGCATCTTGCCGACAACTACGGGCAGGGTCCGATCCAGCTCGCGCAGATCGCGGAAGCACAGAACATTCCCGCCAAGTTCCTGACCACGATCCTGTCCGAATTGAGCCGCTTCGGCATCGTCGATTCGCAGCGCGGCAAGGACGGCGGCTACCGGCTGGCGGTCTCCCCGATCGACATCACGTATGGCGACCTGATCCGGCTGATGCGCGGATCGCTGGCCCTGGTGCCCTGCGCCAGCCGGTTCGCGCATGAAAAGTGCAAGAACTGCCTCGAAGAAGAGAATTGCCGCACCCGCGCGCTGATGCTCGAAGTGCGCGATCGCACGGCGGAACTGCTCGATGGAGTACGCCTGTCGGATCGCATCGAACTCGTTCCGGCACAGGCCGACGGCGAGGACTGAGCATTGCCGGGTCTCTGCCGGGCACCGCATTTTCAATTAAGTTATTGATAAAATGAGTAATTGCCGCGCATTTTTAGCACGGCAGCACTTGCGGTCCCTCGAATTTGCCGCCCGGATCAAACGGGGCAGTGCGATATCGCTTCGGCGTAAAAAGATTTTGCTTGGGCGTGGAAACGAGAAACTTTCGGCTAGGGATATTGTCAACTTTTTAAGTTGAGAATACGAGTGCGGATGGCGGCGAAAAAGCCGCGCTCGGAGGAAGATTCGCAATGTCTCAACCGTCATCGGACAACCAGCGATCGGGACTGCACCTCGCCAGGGAATCCGCAAGCAATCCCAAGGCGGCACCGCTTCAGGTGGTCGCCGATGCTCTGGACCAGATGCGCTATGGCGTCATCCAACTGACAGTCCACGATGGGAAGCTGGTTCAGCTCGACATCACCGAACGGCGGCGCTTCGCCTCGTAAGGCGCGCCACCGAACGAACCGCACCCAGCCGCGCAGACCGGACCGCCGGATGTGAGGCCCTCGGACATAACAACAAGGGGGATCACATGAGAAAGACCATTCGCGGGCCGCTGCCGGCCCCGCTTCCGCTCGCCTGCCTGTCGTTCACGCTGATGCTGGCCGCAACGCCGGCTCTGGCCAAGGAGGCTGCGGCGGAGAAGTCCGCTGCGCCTGCCGTTGCGACCGCAGCCGAAGCCGCTGTCGCTGCGTCAGGTACGGGCGACGATGAAGTGCCGCCGACCTCGGTCGGCACCGGCGCCCACGATCGCGGCGGCGAAATCTTCGTGACTGCACGCCGCCGTCAGGAATCGAGCCAGGACGTGCCGCTGGCGATCTCGGTGGTGGGCGGAGAGCACATCGACTCCACCGGCTCGTTCAACGTCGGCCGCCTGCAACAGCTGACGCCGACCTTGCAGTTCTATTCGTCGAACCCGCGCAATACCGCGGTCAATATCCGCGGCCTCGGCGTGCCGTTCGGCCTGACCAACGACGGCATCGAGCAGGGTGTCGGCATCTATGTCGACGACGTCTACAACTCGCGCGTCGCCTCGGCCACGTTCGACTTCCTCGATGTCGCCCAGATCGAGGTTCTGCGCGGGCCCCAGGGCACGCTCTACGGCAAGAACACCACGGCCGGCGCGATCAACATCACGACCAACCAGCCGACCTTCGACTTCGAGGGCAAGGCCGAGGTCTCGATCGGCAACTACAATTTCAAGCAGGCCAAGGCCGCCGTTTCCGGTCCGCTGACCGACAAACTGGCCGCGCGTCTCGCGATCTCGTCGACCAGCCGCAAGGGCACGATCTACAACGTCGTCACCGGCGAGCACATCCAGGGCCAGGACAACCTGGGCCTGCGCGGCCAGTTGCTCTGGAAGCCCACGGACGATCTGGAAGTCACGCTCGCGGGGGATTTCAGCGCGCAGGACGCCAACTGCTGCGGCTCGGTCTATGTCCGCACCGGGCTGACCCAGCGGGCGCTCAACCGCCAGTTCGAAGCCCTGTCCGCCGCGCTGGGCTATGCCCCGCCGAGCCGGAACGCTTTCGACCGCCTGACCGACCTCGACACCGACTTGCGCGCCAAGAACAAGATCGGCGGCGCCTCGCTGCGCGTGAAGTGGGACCTCGGGCAGGGCACGCTGACGTCGATCTCCGCCTGGCGCTTCTGGGACTGGGACCCGTCGAACGACCGTGACTTCACCGGCCTGCCGATCGTCGCGCTGTCGCAGAACCCCTCGCAGCAGGACCAGTACACCCAAGAGCTGCGCTACAACTACAGCAGCGACAAGATCGATTTCGTGGTCGGCGCCTTCGGCTTCTACCAGCGGATCGATACCCAGGGCACCGAGGCGCATGGCACGGCATCCAGCCGCTGGAACATCGCGCCGTCGAATGCCCTGTCGAACGATCCTTCGGTGCTCAACGGTCTCGTCGCCTACAATACCCAGTATCTGAAGAACACCAGCGCGGCGCTCTACGGACAGCTGAGCTGGCATCTGACGCCCGAACTGACGATCCAGCCGGGCGTGCGCCTGAACTATGACAAGAAGGAAGGCTATTACCAGCGCCGCGTGTTCGACGGTGCCGGCAACCCGGTGCTCACCACCGGCCCGTCGAGTGCGGTGAAGACCGCGCAGCTGGCGATTTTCACCCCGCAGGAAATCTCGCCCGAGTTCAGCGACTGGAACTTCAGCTACGATTTCACCGCGAGCTACAAGGTCGCGCCGGACGTGCTGGTCTATGCGACCTATGCCAAGTCCTTCAAGTCGGGCGGCATCAACCAGAACGGCGTCCCCACCGACACCCAGAACAACCCGATCCTGGCGGCGGCCACGGTCAAGCCGGAAGACGTGAACCACTACGAAGCGGGCATCAAGTCGCAGTTCTGGGATCGCAAGGCCACGCTCAACGTCTCGATCTTCCGCACCGACATCAAGGACTACCAGGCCAACGTGAACAACGGCCAGTTCGGCGTGCTGCGCGGTTATCTCGCCAATGCGGGCGCCGTGCGTTCGCAGGGTGTCGAGGCGGACTTCTCGATCCGGCCGAGCGAGCGCTTCAATGCCTATGTCAACGGTGCCTACACCGATGCGACCTATCGCCGCTTCGTCGATGCGCCTTGCCCGCCGGAGCTTTCGGGCGGCACCACCGCCACCGGCACGCAGACCCCCGGAGCCGCAGGCGTCCCGGGTGCGCTCAGCCCCGCCAACTGCAACATCTCGGGCCAGCGCCTGCCGGGCGTCTCGAAGTGGTCGTTCTCGTTCGGGGCGGAAGTCAACCAGCCGGCGACCCTGCTCGGCCAGGAAGGCGAAGTCTACCTCGGCTATGACGGCAGCTATCGCTCGAACTTCTCGTCGAACCCGTCGCCTTCGGCCTATACCTGGATCGACGGTTACAGCCTGTCGAACTTCCGCCTCGGCTTCCGTACGGACAACGGGTTTGACATCTATGGCTGGGTCCGCAACGCTTTCGATCAGAACTACTTCGACCAGCTCTTCGTCGGTCCCGGCAACACCGGCCTGATCGCAGGGCTTCCCGCCGACCCGCGTACCTGGGGCCTGACCGTCCGGTACGGCTTCTGATCTCCGCAACTTCAGGAACAGGGAGGACAACCTCATGTTCGATCTAGGAATAGGCGTGTGGGACGTCGTGCCCTTCATCGTCGTCGGATTTGCCGCGCAAGTCATCGATGGCGCCCTGGGCATGGCTTTCGGTGTGATCTCGCAGACGATGCTCGTCAGCGTGCTCGGGGTCGCACCGGCGGCGGCTTCGGCCAGCACCCACCTCGTGGAGATCTTCACGACCGGGGCTTCGGGCGCCAGCCATATCGTCCATCGCAATGTCGACTGGGGGCTGTTCAAGCGGCTGGTTCCCTTCGGCATCGTGGGCGGTGTTCTGGGAGCCTATGTGCTGTCGAATATCGATGCCTCGGTCGCCCGGCCCTATATCATGCTCTATCTGACGGGCATCGGCTTCTATCTGCTGGTCAAGGCGATCCGCATGTCGAAGCCGCGCTTCGAAGACCCTCGCATGACCCGGCCGCTCGCTCTTACCGGAGGCTTCCTCGATGCGGCGGGCGGCGGCGGCTGGGGGCCGGTCGTGACCTCCAACCTGCTGGTACAGGGCGGAGATCCGGCCAAGGTGATCGGCACCGTCAATACGGCCGAGTTCCTGCTGTCGCTCTCGATCTCGATCTCGTTCATCGGCGCGCTGGGCTTCAGTGCCTTCAGTGCAGTGACGATCGGGATGATCGTGGGCGGCGTCATAGCAGCTCCGTTCGGGGCCTTGCTGGCGAAGAGGATTCCGCCGCGCGTGCTGCTTTTTGCGGTCGCGCTCGTCCTGATCGCCACGAGCGCCTTCAGCATCGCCAAGGCCTGGCATTTGATTCCCGGTCTCTGATCGGGACCAGAAGCAGGATCGTTATCGTTTGGGCCGGAGCAAATCCCTTTTTGCTCCGGCCCAAATCGTATCTGGCGAGGGCGATCGAAGGATGGGCATTCCAGAAATCCCGAAAACCCGTGTGTTTTTGGAAAAATGTCGTTTTTTTGAAATTAGCGTGTTGACCGAATCGTGAGTGGGTCCTAGAGGGCCTCTCACCGCAGCGGACCACCTGGTTTAGCAGCGGTCGCCAAGACATGACGGGCAACATGCTCCTCGAGATCAAAATCGGGGAATGCTGGTTGTCCGGGTTTTTTGTCTGGTGGATCTTTGACATTGTAGGTTTTAGATGAAGGGACATGTGGGCGACGGCGCCTGCACCCGGGGCTTCAGGGCTCGGCGTTGCAGTAGATAGTCGTTACCTTAACATGTCCTAACGTAACCATACGTTTAGATATGTGCAGGGTGATGATCCCTGGATTAATTTTACGTCAGGTGGCGGGTCT
>PJTY01000102.1_pt1 | contig 68182 bp, 72 predicted proteins | sample 1512121 | NCBI WGS metagenome assembly PJTY01 (sample SAMN08177680, study PRJNA422409) | Soil metagenome, whole genome shotgun sequencing project. | isolation source: Soil enriched (2) on filter paper: alkali lignin treatment | place: USA: Madison | collected 2015-01-15 | reverse complement strand
CCTTCATGGCGGGTTCGATCAGCCGGTTGGCCCACAGGAATCCGGTCAACGCCACGGGCAATCCGGCGATGAAGCCGACATTGAGGCGCTCGATCAGGCGGATGCCGATATGCGCCTGCGCCGGATCGGCCAGTTTCTCACGCCGCTTGACCGTCCACAGCACCAACCCTGTGGCCACCATCACCGTCCCGGCGAGGCTGCACAGAAAATAGAGCCAGCGCATCGCCATGGGTGCAAAGCGCCCCGCGTGCAGGCCGATCATCGCGTCGCGGGTCACGGCTCCCCCGCTTTGCGCCGCTGGGCCCGTGCGCAACTTGCCCGTCACGCCATCGAAGGCGATCGCCTGCCCGCCATCGACGATCCGATCCGACAGGCGGCGCGAGATCTGTACGCGCGCGGCGCCATCCCCCGGTTCGGTGATACGGATGATCGCGACATGGCCTCCGACCCAGCGCCTTTCCGCCTGCGCCACCATCGCCTTCAGGTCCGCCAACGGCGCGGCCTCGTCCGATCGCCGGACGACTTGCGCGGCCGGCAGCAGATCCTTGTAGAAGGCGTCCCGGCTCGGATAATTGGCGGCCACGCCCCAGGGCATGTACAGCGTCATCAGCGTGATCAGACCGGTATAGGTGATCATCAGGTGGAAGGGCAGCGCAAGAACCGCCGTTGCATTATGCCCGTCCAGCCAGTTGCGCTGCCCAGAACCGGGGCGGAAGGTGAAAAAGTCCTTGAAAATCTTCTTGTGCGTGATGACCCCGGAAACGATCGCCACCAGCATCATCATCGCGCAAAAACCGACGAACCAACGCGCCCACAGCACCGGCACATAATGGAGGTCGAAATGCAGCCGGTAGAAGAAATCCCCGCCACGCGTATCCGGCACGGAAACGGGCATGCCGTGCCCGTCCAGCCACTGTTCATTGCCCGCGCCGCGGCGGCGCCGACCGGGCTTTTCCCCCTTCTTGGGTTGCGGCTGCCAGCTCAGCAGCGTACCCGCGCCCCGCTCGCCGGGCAGTTCGATGGTCCAGCTTTTGGCGCCCGGCGCCTTGCGATCGAGAAAGGCCTGCGCGCGGTCCAGCACGAGCCCCCGATCCATGTCCGGCCCCAGCATCGGACGAGTCCATCGGCTGATCTCATCACGCCAGAAGCTGACCGTGCCCGCCAGAAAGATGGTATAAAGCGCCCATCCGACCAGCAGGCCGGACCATGTGTGCAAGATAGCCTGTGTCTGCCGCAGGGTCACAGCGACGCCCCCTTCAGCAACGCAAGGCCGACCAGCGCCGCCAGCGCACCGAAGCCGCACACACGGCCTACCGACCGCGCGGCGAACACCCAGACCGCGAGGAGCGCGTAGAGCGGGAAGGCCAGCATCGTCGCGCTCAATGTGGCATCGAGCGGCGTGATCGGCAGCAAGCGCGCGATCGCCGCGCACCACAGCGCGACCAGCCCATAACCGCCGATGACCGCCAACATGCCTCTTATGGCGATTTCCCTGCCCGACCAGCGCTTCATCGTAAATCTATTGACCTGATTGCTGTGAGGGCCGCGCCTTAATGTATCATGAGAAGCATTCGCAACAACGGGATGGCGTTTTGGCCCGACTGGACGTACTTTGGCCCAATCGAACAGCCGCCCCGCTAAAAAGGTCATGATGAACGCCCAGAACCTAGCCGACCGCTCCTTGCCGCCGGTGGAGATCAGCAGCGCAAATATCGGCGCGGACAGAGCGATTCACGCTTTCGCCGGGCGCCAGTCCGCAGGCTATTATGACCCGCCCCACCAGCACGATCGGGGGCAATTTTCTTACCGAACGGAAGGATTTGCCACAGTGAAGGTAGAGGGGCGGAGCATCCTGCTTTCGCCCGGCCGGGGCGTTTGGATCCCCGCCGGGGTCGTCCATGCGGTGACCTGTCGCGGCCCTGCCGCCTACAATGCCTTCTATGTCGATGGCGCAGCGCACCCCCAGCCCGCCGAGGTCCGCGTCATTGCGGTCTCGCCCTTGCTCCATGCGCTGGTCGAGGACGCCATGCTGGAACAGCCAGGTGCCAACGGCGAGCGGCAGACGTTCGTCACTGGCCTCATCCTCGACGAACTTGCCCGCTCGCCGGATGTCGCCGCCATGGCGCCGGTGATGCCGCGCTCGGCAGGGCTGCGGCAGATTTGTGACCAGTTGTCGCACGATCCGGCAAGACCGCTTGACCTCAACGCCTGGGCCGCGACCGCCGGGATGAGCCGCCGAACCTTCACACGTACATTTCGCGAGGAAACCGGCTTGTCCCCGGGCGAATGGCACCAGCAACTGCGGATGCATTTTGCGGAGACCTGGATGGCGCAGGGCGTCCCCTTGCCCAAAATCGCGCTTCGCTTGGGTTATAGCAGCACGGCCAGCTTCTCGCGGGTTTACTGTAGGATATTCGGGACTTTACCGGCGGTATGATGCCGTCCCAAGCGGCGTGATATTATATGCAACATTCAGCCCCCCACCATCCTGCTGATCGGGCCGGATAAGACGGGACAAGGGGCGGCCCATAAGCCGCCCCTTTTTCGCTCAATACTTGAAACCGAAGCTCAGGAAGAAGCTGCGGCCCGGTTCCGGGAAGCCATCGGCGAGCACGTAATAATCGTCGAACAGATTGCGTACGCCAGCACTCACCTCGATGCCCTCGCGCAGCGCATAGTTCACCGTGAGATTGGCCTGCACATAGCTGCCGGTACGGTAATAGCGCGTGCCCGCCGTGTTCACCGTCCAGCGGTCTGAGGCGATGTCGGCATTGGGCAGCACATGCAGCCCTTCGAGCGGCGACCAGTCGGCCCAGAAGAAGGCCTTGTGCGTCGGGACCCCGGTCGGCTGGAACGCGGTGTTGGTCGGATCGTCGAGATCGCGGTGGGTGTAGGTGTAGTTTCCGCCAAGGCTCAGCGTGCGGGCAAGCCGTGCGGTCAGCGCGATTTCGCCACCGTAGTAGTTGCCGCTGCCGAGGTTGCGGCTCTGGGTGACCGGTTGCTGCACGTGGGTCACCGGATCCTCGTAGATCGTCGGGAAAGCCACGATCACGTTGTCGAGGTGCGAATAGAACGCGGCTGCCTCGGCATGGAGCGGGCCGAAGTCGCGCGCGCCGCCGATCTCGTAATTGGTCGCCCGTTCGGCCTTGAGGTTCGGGTTCGAGGTGGCGCCGCCGAAGCGGGAGCTGAAGCGCTCGAAAATGGTCGGGAACCGCGCGCGCGAGGAAACGCTGGCGTGCAGGCTGGTCTGCGCATCGGCAGCCCAGACCAACTGCGCCTGTCCGTTCAACGCCTGCCCGTTATGCAGCGGGTAATCGATCAGGGCGTTGCCGGCATAGTCCTCCGCCCGCGAGAGGTTGCGCCAGTCGAAGCTGACGCCGGCGGTGAAGGCCAATGCCGAAGTAAGGTCGAGCTTGTTCTCGGCGGCGAGGCTATAGGTTTCCTCGATGCTGGTCTGCTTTGGTTCGGTGTCGCCCGAGGGGAATGCCTGCTGCCATTCGACATGCTTGTCGCGCCGATAGTGGGCTGCGATGCTCAGCCGGTCGATATCGCTGACATCGACGCTCAGTTGCGCCGAGCCGCCCCACGCCTTGTCGGCATAATAGCTGTTGAAGGCCCGACCCTTGCTCTGCGTTGTCTGGCTGGCATCGTCGAAGGCGCGCAGCAGGTTGTCGAAGCTGTTGCGGTAGACGCGGGTCTTCAGCGTCGCCCGGTCCCCCAGCGCGGTGGTGGAGAGGAAGTAGATGCTGTCGATGTTCCAGTAAGGCCACGACCAGTTGCGCTGGGTAGCAGGCCCATCGGTAATGTGCAGCGGCGCGTTCTTCGAGCCTTCCTGCCGGGTATAGCTGATCGAATATTCGTCGGTCGCGTTCGGCGTGAAGCCCAGCTTGGCGTTCACGCGCCAGTCGGCGGTGCGCGAGAAGTCACGATGGCCGCCGTCCTCAGCCGATCCGGGAATCGGCTCATAGCCGCCGGCAAGGTCCCAGTGATCGGTGAAATTGCGGGTATAGCTCGCCTGCGCGTACCACATGTCCTGCTTGGTGCCGAGCAGGGCGAAGACGTTGTAGCCGGTGTACTCGCCTTTGCGCCCGAGATTCAGGGTGCCGCGCGCCTCGGCCTCGATCGGCTCCGTAGGCTTGCGGGTGACGAGGTTGATCGCGCCGCCCATCGCCCCCGGCCCGTCGAGCACCGAAGCATAGCTCTTGGCCACCTGCACCTGGGCGATGTCGGAAGTCAGGAAGCGACCATAGTCGAGCCGCCCGTCGGCCGGCAGGTAGACGCGGATGCCGTCGATCGAGAGCGGTACCTGATAGCGATCGAAACCGCGCACGTTGATCAGTCGCTCGTTGCGCGAACCGCCGCTGTTCGACGAGGAGACGCCCGGCATCAGGTTCACCGCATCGTCCAGGCTGTTGCGTTGGAACAGCCCGATCGCCTCGGCATCGAGCGTGGAGGACGTAATCGAAGGGCCGCCCGCTGCCGGTGCGGTGACGATGATCTGGCCAAGCGTGAAGGCATCGCCGCGCTGCGCGTCCTGATCGGCGGGCGCCTCGGACTGCGCAAAGGCGGGAGTGGCAAGAATGCAGGAAAGAGTAACCGCATACACGGATGCGAAACGCATAAAATTGAGCCCCTGAAGTTTGTGCTGTTGTCGCTGCGACGAATCGCTATATCCGCCCGTATACAGTTATGACTGTAAATGACCTTGTATGAAAGCGATGCGAAATGAAGGGCTTCATCGTAAGCGGCGCCAAAGTCCACGTTTCGAAAGGCGGTTTGGGCATAGTCGCATTGCTGGCGCTGGCGCCTTTCGGAGGCGTCCGGGCGCAGGATATGCAAGACATGGGGAAGGGCGCTGCCTGCTCCACTGCGCCTGCCGCTCTGCCGCGCGAACTGTCCGGTTGGGACCAGCGCGGATCATTGGCCGCTGGCCGCGATCCGGGGACGGCCGCGAAGTTGGAGACGGGCGCGGCCATCGACGCCGTGCTCCATCCCACGCCCGAGGTCCGTTATGCCCTGCGGCCGGAAAAGCCGGGCGGATCGGTAAGTTTCGGCGGCCTCTATGCTTTCAACATCCCTGAGGCGGGCCATTACCGCGTGGCGCTCGGATCGGCGGCGTGGATCGATGTGATCAAGGCCGGCGACACAACAAAGGGCCTGACCTCGATCGCCCATGGGCATGGTCCGGACTGCTCAGGCATTCGCAAGATGGTCGATTTCGCGCTCGAACCGGGGGACTATCTCCTGCAGATCTCGGCCAACGCCGACGCGAAGTTACCGCTGCTCGTCACTCGCCTGCCCTGAGGCTGTGATGCGTCATGCCCTTACGGGGCTGCTGCTGATCGTCACCGCGTTTTCCGGAGTGATGGCAGTCTCCCGCGCGGCGACGCAGCCTTCCGAGCGCGCGAAAGCAGCCCGGATCGAGTTGGGACGGCGGCTGTTCTACGATGCCGATCTCTCGATCAACGGCACCATGTCCTGCGCGACCTGCCATGAGCAGCACCACGGCTTCGCCGACGGCAATCGCACCCATGCCGGCGCGCTCGACGATCCGGGGCGGCGAAATGTGCCCACGCTTGCCAATGTCGGGGACTTCCCGCGCCTGACCTGGGCCGATCCCCGCCTCACCAGTCTTGAAGCGCAAGTGGCAGTGCCGATGTTCGGCGACCACCCGGTGGAAATGGCGATGAAGGGGCACGAGGCCGAAATCGCCCGGCGTCTCAACCGCGATCCCTGCTACCGCACACAGTTCGCAGAGGCCTTTCCCGAGAGCGATGGCACGATCGACTATCCTGGCGTCGCCACCGCCCTTGCCGCCTTCGAACGCGCGCTCGTCTCGCGCGGTAGCGACTGGGACAAGTCCCATCTGGAGGGGCAGGCCCTGGAAGGTGCGCTGATCTTCCAGCGCAACTGCGCAGGCTGTCACAGCGGGGTGAACTTCACCGATTCACGCTATCACCGCATTGGAGCCGTGCCGCCGCCGGATGCCGCCGATCCCGGCCTTGCCGAAGTCACCGGCCGGACACGAGACCGTGGCCGATTTCGCACGCCCAGCCTGCGCAATATCACCGTCAGCGCGCCGTACCTGCACGATGGCTTTGCCCCGACACTGGATGCCGCGATCGCAGCCCACAATCGCATCACCCCGCTCCCGGCCCAGGCGCGCGGCGCGGTAGCCGCGTTCCTCGCGAGCCTGACTGATCATGCATTCCTGACCAACCCGGCATTCCAGCTACCGCAGACCGCCTGCGGCAAGGCGCTGTAGATTTGCGCCACGCCTCATAGTCGAAGCAGGTGAGTCCGGGACAACCGTGCGACGGAAGCGCAGCCGATAGCGGAACGCGAACCGTTGTTAGGTCGGAATCTGCAAGCTGCCGGTCTCTTTCCCACCAGTATTGCCGGTCCCGAAGATAAACGACATAATAGATTTAAAGCCCAGCCTGCTAGAAAGACGACATTGTCTCTCATGCTCGTGAATCGCGGAAACGCCCTACATTCCGGCGATCGGGTCCAGTAAAATCAGACCCTTATGAGACATTCAGCCGCCAGATCTCTCTCCCACGAACAGACCGTCAGCTATTCTGGCGCCGCCTTTATCGCGCAGCCCTCGTCAGGGTCGCAGCCCGCCTGCTGCGTAGAGGGCCCTTCCAGCCGCTCGGTCAGGAGTGTGCCCAGAACATGGCCAAAGGTCAGATCGTCGACATGACCGAAATGCTGGAAGCGGCGGCGGCCCAGGGCGTCGATGATCACCAAAGTCGGCGTGCCCTGCATCTGATAGGCTGTCATCGTCGCGGGTAGGCGACCGTCCTGCCGGTCGATGCCGATGGGGAAGCCGAGGCGATATTCATGGGCAAAGGCGGCCAGCGCTGCGCGCGTCCCCTGCGCCTCATGATGTTCGAACACCGTGTGCAGGCCGATGACTGCCAGCCGGTCCTTCGCAAACATCTGCGCCACGCGCTGCACCTGCGGCAGGCCATGCGCCACGCAGCCGGGGCAAAGCATCTGAAAAGCTTCGATCACCAGCACCCGGCCCCGGAAATCGGCAAGGTCGAGCGGCTTGTCGCTGTTCAGCCAGTCGCTGGTGTCCAGCGGCGGCGCGTCATGGGGTGTCATCATCATGGCAGGAAACTCCTCATGCGGCCGGACCCCGGTGAGAGGGATGGGGGAAACAGGGGTCCGGCCCGCGCGATCAACGCTTCAGGGCGACAGCAGGGAAGTCGACCGGCACGTCGAGCGCGACATTGATGTAATTGGTGAACAGGTTCAGCGCGACATGAGCGATGATCTCCACCACGCCCCCATCATCGAAGCCCGCAGCCTTCAGCGCCACGATATCCTCCGCGCTCACAGCCGCGCGATCCCGCACGACTTTCAGCACAAAGGTCAGCGCGGCCTGCGTGCGCGGATCGGCGGACCGACCTACCTGCGCCGCCGCCATGTCCTCTGCCGATGCGCCTGCCTTGCGGCCCAGCGCCGTATGCGCGGCGAGGCAATAGTGGCAGTCATTGGCGTTGGCGACTGCAACGGCAATCTCCTCCCCCAGACGCGCGCCCAGCGTGCCGCGGCCCAGAGCGCCGAAACTGCCCCACATGCTGGCCAGCGCGGCGGGTGAGTTGGCCACCGCCCTGAACATGTTCGGCACGACGCCGAATGCGCCATTTATCTGGTCCAGCACCGGCCTGACGGCGGCGGCGGACGAAGCGGGATCGACAAGATCGACATGGGCCATATGCGTTCTCCTTCTTGTGGTGATGGATTGTTCAGGCGTCGGGCACCCCGGCACGCCAATGGCGCAGGGCGGATTGCCCCTTGCGGCTGAGCCGCCAGCGCCGGTCGATGCTCCCCGCGACGATGCAGGAGGCGCTGCAGGGATCCTGACAGCAGCCGTCCCCGACCTCGCCCTGAAGCAGCTTGCGCGCCCACAGCTCTCCGGCAATGCCAGCGACATCGGCGACGGGCAGGCCCAGCCTCGCGGCGATTTCCGTGCAGGTCAGTGGCGCGCCGTCGAGCAGGGCGACGATATCCGCCGCCCCCTCCCGCCCGATCATGTCAGCCGATCAGGCGGCGAAGCTGTTCGAGCGGTTCGCCCGAGAGCGGCAGCAGGGGTTTGCGCGGATCGCCCGCTTCCAGCCCTTTCAGCCGCAGCCCCGCCTTGACAGTGGTCGGCAGGCCACCCTGCACGATGAAGCGGAGCAGCGGCAACATGGCGTAGAAGAGCGTGCGCGCCTCCTCCAGATCGCCCGCCGCCATCAGGTCGACCAGTCGTCCCGGCTCCCCGCCCAGCAGATTGGGCGCGGCGGTGCACCAGCCCGAAGCTCCAGCGGCCAGCGCCTCCAGCGCCAGATGGTTCGCGCCATTGTAGAAGGGGATGGTGCCCTCGGACAGTTCGCGAATGGCATGCATGCGGTTGATGTCGCCGCTGCTCTCCTTGACCAGCCGGACGGTCGCGAACTCGCGGACCAGACGGACCAGCAGCGCCGGATTCATGTCCACACCGCTGGTTGCGGGATTGTTGTACACCATGATCGGCAGGGCTGTGGCCGACGCGATGGCGGCGAAATGCTCGACGATCTCGGCATCGGTCAGCTTCCAGTAGGACACCGGGATGACCATCAGCATGTCGGCCCCGGCCACCTCCGCAAAGCGCGCCTTGGCGACGGCCGCCGCTGTCGTCAGTTCGCCGATGCCAACGATAAGGGGCACCGCGCCCGCGACCGCCTCCACACCGATTTCGACGCCGCGTTGCCACTCCTCGTCGCGCAGATAGGCGCTCTCGCCCGCGCTGCCGAGAATGGCGATGGCGGCAGGCTCCGACGCCAGCAACGCAGCGATCACCGCGCGAAAGGCGGCCTCGTCCAGGTCCGACCCGTCCGGCAGAAAGGGCGTGACGGGATAGGCGATGATGCCCTTCAATGCCTCAGCCTGCATCGACCGTCTCCTTTGCGCCCGCTTCTTCCCGAATGGCCAGTCGGCCCATGTTTTGGAGCATCGGTGCATTCTCGCAAGCCAGATAGCGTGCAGGTGCCGCCGGATCGGCGTTCACATGATGATGCCAGGCCCAGACAGGGATGTAGACGGCGTCACCGGCCGACCATTCGACCCGGCGATCCTCGATCATCGAGTAGCCGCGTCCTTCCAGCACGAACAGGATGGTTTCATAGGTATGCCGGTGCCGGTTGGACCGCCCGCCGGGGTTCAGCCCACCGATGGTCATGCTGATCGCATGGCTGGGCAGATCGACGAAAGCGACGGGATGCTTGCGTTCGATGGAATAGGCGCTTTGTGCACCGTCCGCTTCGACCGCGCGATGGGCTAGGCGTTCCGGCAGCGTGACCGAGAGATTGGGCGGCGTCTTGTCGAAGTCCGCGGAGTGAAAGCGGGATTGTGCGCTCATGACTGGCTCCTTTTGAAGGGGTGAGCGCCTTTTCCGCCGATAGCCGCGATAACGCCAATATCTTGATCTGCTTTCAACTATAAGACAAACCTATCGCCATGGATCTAAGAGCCTTCCAATATGTCGTCGCCGTGGCCGAGCGGCTGAACTTCACCAGCGCAGCGCGCGACCTCAACGTGTCCCAACCCGCGCTGTCGCAGAAGATCCGGCAACTGGAGGAGGAACTGGGCCTCCAGATATTCGCGCGGACATCCCATCAGGTCGCGCTGACGCGGGGCGGCGAACTGGTGGTGGATCATGCCCGCCGCACTCTGGAGGCCGCCGCGCGCCTGAAGCAGGAGGTCGGCGCCTTTCGTGGTCTCCAGCGCGGCAAGCTGCGCATCGCGGCGATCCAGAGTTTCGGGACGCTGCACATGCCAGAACTGCTCGCCACCTTTCTGGCGCGCCATCCGGCCATCGATGTCACCGCGCTGGAATGGGCCAATGCGGACATTGCTGCAGGCGTGGAGAGCGGTGTGCTCGACCTCGGCATCGCTTTTGGTCCGTTCGAGGGCGCGGTTCGGGCGGAGGCGATTTATGAGGACCGGCTGATGCTGGCCTGCTCTCCCGATCATCCGCTGGCCGGCAGACCTCAGGTGCCGGTGGCGACGCTGGGAGATGAGAGCATCGCGATGCTGACAGGCGAGTTCGATACCCGCCGCGCCCTCGACCTGTTTTTCCGCGAGAATGGGATAGCGCCGCGCCGCGTCGAGTTCGACACGTTCGCGGCGATCCTGAACCTGGTCGGCATCAATGCCTGCGTGACCATCCTGCCCGGCCGGTCTCACGACATTGGAGCACAAGCGCGAGGGGTGGTGTTCCGCCCGCTGGTCCCGCAACCGTCGCCCCGAACCATCCACCTGATCATGCCGCCTATTCAGGTGCAGTCGCCTGCGGCGAAGGCCTTCGCGCAAATCGTGCGCAACCTGTTCGCCGTCACGTCCCCCAAGCCCTGAAATGGTATAGGATCGGGGAGATCGTACGATAGGCTAATGATGAGGCAGAGGGCATCATTGCTAGTGCGGACATTCGATAGCCGGACTTCACACTTTAAACTGAACGGGCCCTCGCACCGCCAAGAAATTGCAGCATGATGCGGGAGAATTCGTCGGCGCTGTCCACGTTCGAAATGTGCGCGGCACCTGCGATCACCTGACAGATGCCGTTGGGAGCACGCTCGGCCATGGCGAGGCTTAGGCCAGGTGGAGACATGCGATCCCCTTCGCCCGCAATGAACAGGGCTGGCATGGCAAGTTCTCCTATGCCGTTCGCACGGTCGAAATTCGTTATGCCGCGCGCGACATGGGCCAGGGACGAGCCATCGGCACTGGCGGCAATGCCGTGCCAGACCTGCCAGGTGCGTAGGCCCTCCGCCGTCTCCTGGAATGCCGGAGAGACCAGCGTGGGCCAATTCTGTTCCAGTCGCAGGACCGGGCCGTGGGGCTGTTCGAACGTCCTCGCCCAGCCTTCGGCCATGGCCTTGAACTGCGGCGTTGCGGTCCGGTCAAAACTGTTGGCCACGATCAGCCGGCCAACGCGCCGGGGATGGCGCAGCGCCAGTTCAAGTGCGACCATTCCCCCCAGCGACAGGCCGACGAGATCGAATTCGTCCAAGCCCAGATGCGCGATCAGGGCTTGGGTATCGTCGGCCAGATCCTGCACGCCAAACGGTGCCTTAAGTGCGCCGGAGGCGCCGTGTCCCGCATGGTCCGGAACGATTGCCCGATAGCCTGCGGCTTTCAGCTCGGGAACCTGAGGTGCCCAGGCCCGTCCTGAATTGCTGATGCCATGGAGCAGCAGCACCGGCCGTCCTTCCCCGATATCGACATAGTAATTGGTGCGACCCTGCACGGAGTAGAAAGCCATGTGTGTTTCCTTTCGAGGGTTCAGGAGAGGCGTGCTCCGGGCCGCAGTCGGAAGGCCATGAGCGCGAGAATGAGGCACAGGGCGGCCATCAGCCACCACGCAAGCGTGAGATCGGAAAGATGCTGGCGCAGAATTCCCGCGATCAGGGGAAGGATCGCGGCCAGCACGTAGCCGCCGCCCTGCACGAAACCGGCGATCCGTCCGGCTTCCGCGGCATCTCGGCCGTGGTCCATGGCGACAATCAACCCGAGGGGGAACAGCGCGCCGATACCAAGGCCACAAAGCAATACCGCGCATCCTGCCAGCGGTAACGGCGCGAGGGAAAGGCACAGAAGTCCGGCCACCAGGGCGCCGATGGCCAGCAGGATGATCGGCCGCCTGTCCGCACAGCGCCCGACCGCCATGGCAACGCCGATACCGGCGGCAACTTCGGCAAGCGTCAGAGCGGACAACAGCATGCCGGCGTCCTGTGCGGACAGGCCCAATCCCGTGTAATATGGCGGCAACCAAGCGAGGACGAGCGTATAGGCTCCGGTACCCAAGCCAAAGAAGGCCAGCAGCAGCCAGCTCCTGGGATGACTGGATACCGCGCCTCCGGGTTCCGCGGGCGCGGCTGTATTCATGGTGCCCGTCGCCCGCCACCATGCGGCCGCGCCGACGAGTGCGGGCAGCGCCCAAATACCCGTTGCCAGCGCCCACCCTTGCGCGAGCGCGATGCGCGGAGCGGTAAAGCTGGCCACGGCCGCGCCGCCCATGATCGCGGTGGAGTAGAAGCCCATCAAAATCGCTGTTTGCGGACCGGCGCGGTGCCGGATGATCGTCGGCAGCATCGCCTGCACCACGGCAATGCCTATGCCACCGATCACGGCGCTCGCCAGAAGGACGGGAATTACTGGCCACAGCCCGCGCATCAGCCCGGCAAGGACGAGCGCCGCGAGTCCGGCCGCCACCCCGCCCCGCTGCCCCAGCAGCGCCTGGACCCGCCCGGTGCCTAGCAGGCACAGGCCCATGAGCAGGACCGGCACGCTGGTCAGTAGACTGGCCTGCATATCGTCCATCCCCGTGTCGTGTTGGATCTGGTCCAGCAGCGGCCCGATCGAGGCAAGCGAGGGACGCAGGTTGATGCCGACGAGCAGGATTAAGACCGCAAACAGCAGCCGACTGGGAGGTCTGATCATGGTGCTACTCCGATAGGGCGGCCGTACTTGCAGCACGGCTTCCCTCTGATATAACTCTACGTAGAGGCAAATGTCTTGACGTCAAGATACATGGAGCGACGATGGACAGGGCAGAGTTGGCAGCAGGCCAATGGGCGCAGGAACGACCAGACCTCGATACCAAGCCGATGATCCTGCTGGGGCGATTGGCCGAGGCGGCGCTGAGGACGGCGCGGGACCATCTAAACCCGCTTTTTGCCGAGCATGGATTGCAGCCCGGAGAATTCGATGTCCTGGCCACCTTGCGGCGCAGCGGTGCCCCCCATGCGCTGACGCCCACCGATCTATACGAGGCGGCGATGATCTCCTCCGGCAGCATGACCAACCGGATTGATCGGCTCGAGAAGACCGGCCTCGTAGAACGTCGTCCCAACCCGGCTGACAAACGCGGAACCCTGGTGGCGTTGACGGCTGATGGGCTGAACCTGATCGACGCGCTCATCGCCCTCCACGTCGCCAACCAGCACAAGATTGTCAGCGGCCTGGATCTGCGCGAGCAGGAGAGACTCAGCGAATTGCTTGCGAAACTGCTGGCGACAACGAAAACCAGCGCGGGGTAATCTGCGGGCGTGCCGACCTTCCCGGACTCTCAGCAGCCGATTTCAGCTTGCCAGGTGCGGACCGTCCGGTTCCGACAACTCCTGATCTTTTGGCTTTCTCATCGCACGACGCTTGGTCAGGAAGGTTCTCCCCGATCGCCCCATGGCGAACTTGAAGGTGTGGTCACCTCTTTGACATTCGGGGTGAGATTGGCGGCCATGAAATCGATGAATGCCCTGAGCTTTGGCGTTACCTTTCGGCTTGCCGGCCACAGGATGCTGAACTGCTCGGTCTCGCGCATGTAAGTGTCGAGCAGAGAGACGAGACGGCCGTCCTGGATTTCCCTGCGGATCGCGAAAGGCGGCAGGCAGGCTATGCCATGGCCGCTGACTGCCAGATCAATCAACGGATCGATGACGCTGGCGCTCATGGTTTCGGGGATGACGATCCGCTGCCCCACGTCTGACGTGATGGGCCAGGGACGCAGCTTACCGGTGGTTGGCGAGCGCCCCCTCAGGCATCGATGCACGACGAGGTCCGCCGGACAGGACGGCGTGCCGTATTCCGCGAGATAGCCGGGTGCGGCCACGATCATGAGGCGAAAGCGGCCGGCGTTTCGGCTCATCAGCCGGCTGTCCGAGGGTTGCCCCGTGCGCAGAACGACATCGAAGCCTTCCTCGACAACATCCACCAGGCGGTCATTGAAATCGAGATCGAGCTGGATCTGGGGGTAGGCGGTCATGAAGTCGGCCAGCACGGGGGTCAGCAGCATGGCGACCAGCGGCAGGCTTACCTTCAGCTTTCCTCGGGGCGCGACGTGTGTCTGTGCCAGTTCCTCTTCGGCGGCCTCAATCTCCGCGAATATCCGCTGGCAGCGCTCCAGGAACAGGCGTCCCTCCTGCGTCAATGCCATCTTCCGCGTGTTGCGATGGAACAACTGCACCTGCAGGCGCGCCTCAAGCCGGGCAACCGCCTTGCCGACGGCGGACGCGCCTAATCCTAGCTTGCGGGCCGCCGCAACGAAGCTTCCGGTTTCAGCGGTTTGCACGAAAGCGCCGAGCGCGCCGAGTTGATCCATGGCGAACCTGATAGCGGAAATTTATTCCGTAGTCATCGGAACAAAGGCTCATTTTTCCGCACGTAGGAGGTGAGTAGGGCGGCATTCTACCCCAGCTACCGGAAAGCCAAATCATGTTCAGATCGAGCGAAGCTGATCCATCGCCGTTGCTCAGCCAAGTCGAACCCGAGCATCCGCCCCGGGATCGCTTGCCGCTTGCTGCGCTCCTGACCCTTGCGATGGCGGGTTTCATCACGATCCTCACCGAAGCTCTGCCTGCCGGTCTACTTCCGCAGATCGGTCGCAGTTTCGGTGTTGACGAGGCGCTTGCCGGACAATGGATCAGCGTCTTCGCACTGGGCTCGCTGGTGGCAGCGATACCGCTGACCGCTGTGACGCGGAATTGGCGCAGGCGGCCGCTGTTGCTCATGGCGATCATCGGCTTTGCGGTGGCCAATATCATAACGGCCATCACCGACCATTTCGTTCTGGCGCTGGTTGCACGCTTCGTCGCCGGAGTATCGGCCGGATTGCTGTGGGCGCTCGTCGCCGGGTACGCCATTCGGCTTGCCCCGCCGCATCTTGCCGGAAAGGCGATGGCGGTCGCCATGGCCGGGACGCCGATGGCTCTGTAGCTTGGCATTCCCGCGGGAACGCTACTTGGGAACGTTCTCGGCTGGCGCATGGCATTCGGCGGATTGAGCCTGTTTGCGGTCGTGCTGGCGGTCTGGATGCTGCTGCGGTTGCCGGACTTCTCCGGAGAAAAGGCGACGCAGCGGCCATCGCTTGTGCAAGTGCTGGTTCTTCCCGGCGTTCGTCCCGTGTTGCTGACGACCATCGGATTCGTGCTCGCCCACAACATTCTCTACACCTACATCGCGCCGATCCTGCAAAAGGCTTCGATGCTTGGCCAGACGGACAAGGTGCTGCTGACTTTCGGGTTGGCCGGACTTGCCGGTATCATCGCCGCCGGAGCGCTTATCGATCGCTATCTTTATCTGTTGAGCGGCATCGTCATCGCGCTGTTCGCAGCATCGGTCATCATCCTGGGCACGAGCACTTCGCCTTATGCCATCTATGCTGCGGCTGCCCTGTGGGGACTAGGCTTCGGCGGTGCGCCGACGCTTCTGCAAACAGCCTGCGCAAAAGCCGCCGGTGCCGCAGCCGACGCCGCGCAGGCGATGTTCGTGACGGGATGGAACCTCGCCATGGCGGGAGGGGCGGTTATCGGCGGTTATCTGCTACATCAACGCGGTTCGGACTCTCTGCCATGGGCGGCTTTGGTGCTGCTCGCGCTTTCGGCAGCGGCCCTGCGCAAACCGCCGAATTGAAATCCTGTCCAAATTCTGGGCGGATGACGGCGTCACTTCATCGTCTGCGCGGCGCCCTAGATCTTTCGCCAGAAAACCCTAAGTCTGAAATCGGGAAATATACCAGATTGGCTTCAGATGTACTTACCGGGTTTTTCGTGAAATCGAATTGTAATCAAAGTTAAGTCAAATCGCCACAACGCTTGACTAATGACCGTCCGGCTCGGTGAAAAGCACCGTTTGCAAGGTTTGGGGCGGCAATCACATGACTGGAATTCGATCGGCAGCTAGCGCTGCGCGCTGGGTTATGCTCGCTGGCACTGCGTTTACTCTGTGTTCGGCGACACAAGCGATGGCCGAGGCCATTCCAGACGAAGCCGCTCCTGTCGACGGCAACAATTCGATCATCGTCACTGGAGCCAAAACAACCCGCTCCGCCACGGCGATTTCCGAAGTCGAGATCCAGAAGATCCTTCCGGGTGTCTCACCCCTGAAGGCTATCCAGACCCTGCCCGGTGTTCTCTACATTACGGCCGACCCCTGGGGAAACAACGAGCAGAACGCGCAGATGTTCGTGCACGGATTTGCCGGCAACCAGCTCGGCTACACCATGGACGGCATTCCCTTGGGCGATCAGAGCTACGGGAACTACAATGGTTTGTCGCCGCAGCGAGCGGTCATTTCCGAGAATGTCGGCCGGGTGGTCGTGGCCACCGGCGCAGGCGACCTGGCGACGCCCTCGAACAGCAACCTCGGCGGTACGGTCGAGACCTTCTCCTCCGATCCCCAAGCCGAATTCGGCGTTCGGGGCGCGCAGACGGTGGGCAGCTACGGCACCTCGCGCACCTATCTGCGGGTCGACAGCGGCGACATCGGCGGCGGGAATTCGGGCTATATATCGGGCGTCCGCCAGCGGGCGCGGGCCTGGGACTTCGACGGTATCCAGAAGGGCTGGCAGGCCAATGCAAAGTTCGTGCACGATAGCGATGCCGGCAAGCTGACGCTCTATTTCGACTATAATGACATGACGCAGCCGAACGAGGATGCGACGGTCTTCTTCAAGCCTTCGGCAGGCGGGACAGCCACGCCGGTCCAACTCTACACGCCTTACACGAAGCCCTTCTTCTATCCCGATTTCGACGGTTATCGGACGGAGTATCTGACGGCGCTCGGAAACTCCCCGACCGCCGAAGGCGGTAACTATCGTAACTACTACTCCGACGCGCAGCGAACCGACTATCTTGGCTATGCGCGCTACGATGCTCGCCTGTCCGACAAGATCACCTGGTCGACAACGGGCTACTATCACCACAACGACGGTGCCGGCGTGGTGGCCGGCCCACTCGGCCAGTCGATCACCACGGCGCAGGCCTATCTCGATCCGAATTATGCCAGCCTGCCTGCCAATTGCCGCTTCGGCGCCAATGGCAACGGCATTCGCCCGGCCGCTTGCACCGCGCTGACCACCGCCCAGGCGGCCGCATCCGGCGCCGCGCTGGTGGCAGCAACCGGCGGCTCCGGCATGATTACCCGCACGACCGAATATCGCATCGACCGCGTCGGCGTGATTTCCGCGGCGAGCGTCGAACTCGGCAGCCACAAGATCGAGTTCGGCGGCTGGTTCGAGCACAACAGCACAACCCAGTGGCGGCGCTGGTATGCCGTGCCGGTTTCCGATCCCTCGCTCAGCACGCCCTACGTCCGCCCCCGCGATGTCATGGACCCGCTCTTCACCCAGTATCAGGGCGAGGCACGGATCAAGCAGTTGCAGCTTCACCTCCAGGACACCTGGCAGGTGACCGACGCACTGCTCGTCCAAGGCGGCGTCAAGACCAGCGCACAGTGGGCCAACGGCCGGTTCCCGGTGCAGCCGCGCCTCGGCTCGCTGGGCGGCACCACGGCTCTGCCGGAAGGCAAGATCAATACGAAGAACTGGTTCCTGCCGGCCTTCGGTGCGACCTATGATTTCAATGGGCACGAGCAAGTCTACTTCAACGTCCAGAAGAACCTGCGCCAGTATCAGGCCTATCTTGCTGGCGGCGGAGGCCCCTGGTTCACCGGCAGCCAGGCCGCGTTCGATGCATTTGCCGACGAAGGCAAACCTGAGACAAGCTGGACTTACGAGGCCGGTCTGCGCACGAACCGCAGCTTCGCCAACGGCTGGGCACTCCAGGCGCAGATCAACTATTATCACGTCGATTTCAGCAACCGTCTGCTCGCCATCCCGACCAACCCGGGCGGCATCGCCGGCAGCGGCATCACCGGCGGCACCTCTACCCTGGTGAATGTCGGCGACGTGAAGACCGACGGCGTCGACGCGGCCGTCACGCTGCGGATGGGGAACATCTTCTCGCTCTACAACGCGATCTCCTATAACCTCTCGAAGTACCAGAACGACTACACCTCCACCGCGCTGGGCATCGGTGCCGCCACCGATACCTGCATCGGTGGCTACCTCGTCACGGGTGGCATCGTGCCGACTTGCGGCAAGCAGCTGCCCGGCACGCCGAAGTGGATGAACAAGACGGTGGCGACGCTGAATGTCGGTCCGTTCGAGCTGCAGGCGATCGGGGACTTTGTCGGCCGCCGCTTCGCCACGTTCACCAACGACGCCAGCGTTTCCTCCTACTTCCTGACCTCGCTGCGCGTCGCCGGGCGGGTTCCGGACGGTGTCCTGCCGCTCCAGAAGGTGGAGCTTGCTCTCAACGTGACCAACCTCACTGACAAGAAGGGCGTCTCGACGCTTTCGATCGGATCCGCCACGAACAGCTACTCGGCCTATCCGATCGCGCCACGCCAGTGGTTCCTGACCCTGTCGGCCGCATATTGATCGGCTTTGTAACAAAGTGTGCCGGCGGCGCAGTCCAGATCTGCGCCGCCGTAGTCACAGCTGACGGGTGAGGCGACCGTGCCGTCTACGCCGCGAACGTGCTTGGCGACCTGGCTGCCCGCGATTGCTCCGATAAGCTTGCCGATCATGTAAGTCTTCTCTGGAACCTCTGTTCCATCAAGGGATCTGGTCGGCGATGGTTCCTGCAGACGTTTCCCATGAGATGGCGCCGATGGTAAGCCCGCGCGCCTCCAGACGTCGCCGCAGGTTGTCTTCCGCTTCGGAATGTCCTGTGCCCGTATCGGATGAACTCTCGTAGGAAATGGACAGGCCTTCGCCTTTGTCGCCTTCGATGACGACGTGGGAAACGGCATAGAGCCGCTCATCCAGATGTATCTGGCTCTGGGCCGTTCCTGCCTGCGGAAGCGCCGCTCGTGCCGCGAACTGTGCGGCAAGCTCCTGTCCTCCGCCTGTGGCTGGCGGCAGATCAGCTGGAGAAGCCATGCCCTGCTGGCCGGACTTCTCGGCAGTGGCGGAGGAGAGGGGCATGTCCGGGCTCTCCGGCCTGTTCTGCTTTGTCGGCCTATCCTGCACGGGAAGCTGCTGCGGCGGCGCTACGACCGGTGCCGACGTGTCCGTGGTCAGGTCGGACGTGCCGGTTGCCGTCTTCGCCTTGCCCTTTTCGCCTTTCTGCCGGGCAAGCGCCGAGGCGAAGCGCTCGGTCTGGTCGGCGTCGGTCTGCGGCTTGACCGGGGCGGCGTCGCGCGACGGGGTGGCTGCCGGTTGCGGGGCCGGGGAAGGGCGGGCAGCGGAGAGCATCACGGCATCCCCCTGCCTGCGCCGGTTCCGGCAGGAGCGGCGTCCGCCTGCGCGCTGTCGTTCTTGCGCGCAACCCGCCGCATTTCGCTGCGACGCGCGGCGCCGAGTTGGTCTTCCAGCACATCCAGCCGCACCTGGGCGCGGTGATGGTCGGTGCGTGCCTCCGCCAGATCGTGGGAGGATTGCCGCACGGCTTCCTGCGCCTGCTGCTCGATATGGGTCAGCGCCTCGATTTCACACCGCTGAGTGACGAGGTATTCATGCAGCAGCACGTCGGCGGGCGAGGACGCGCGCAGGCGCGTCGCCGCCTGATGGCGCTGCTCGGCAACGTCCAGTTCCTGTCGCTGCCGGGCCAGTTGCGCTTCGCATCGCTCGTGGTCGCGGCGCCTTGCGATGAACGCCTGCTCGCGCCGGTCACGTTCGCGGCTGCGGACGCGGACGAGCACGCCGAGCTGGTCGATGGCCTGGCTCATGTTTCCAATCCTCTCAACAGGGTTAGCGTCTTTTCGAACGGGGTCCGGTCGTGGCTGGACTGGCGCAGCAGGGCTTCGATGCCGGGCCGTGCCTCCAGCGCCTTGTCGGCCAGCGTATCCTGCCCCGGCTTGTAGTCGCCCAGCTGGAGCAGCAGTTCGATATCGTCCAGCTTGGCGAGGCAGGCCCGCAGCGATTGCGCCGCGCGCTGCTGGGCCGGCGGGGCAAGCTGGCCGAACAGACGGCTCTGGCTGGCGAGAATGTCGATGGCGGGATAGTGCCCTCGCGCCGCCAGCTTGCGGGAAAGATAGATGTGCCCGTCAAGGAGCGAGCGCACTTCCTCTCCCACCGGATCGTCTTCCTCGTCCTCCAGCAGCACGGTGTAGATGCCGGTGATGGCGCCGTGGCTGTCGGAACCTGCTCGCTCGAACAGGCGCGGCAGTTCGGCGAAGACCGAAGGCGGAAAGCCGCGCCGCACCGGAGGTTCCCCCGCCGCAAGGCCGATCTCGCGCAGGGCGCGGGAGAAGCGGGTGACCGAATCCATCAGCAGCAGAACATGCTTGCCCTCGGCCCGGAAACCTTCGGCGACCGCCGTGGCGGCATGGGCCGCACGGGCGCGTTCGAGGGCGGGACGGTCGGACGTGGCAACGATCACCACCGAGCGGGCCAGCCCTTCCGGCCCCAGCGTATCCTCCACGAATTCGCGCACTTCGCGCCCGCGCTCGCCGATCAGGGCGATGACGGTGACGTCGGCTCGCGACTGCCGGGCGAGCATGCCCAGCAGCGTGCTCTTGCCGCCGCCCGCAGCGGCAAACACGCCCATGCGCTGCCCCTGACCGATGGACAGCAGCCCGTCGATGGCGCGCACCCCGGTTTCCAGCGCCGTTTCGATGCGGGCGCGCTCCATGGGGTTGGGGGCGGGGGCATGGAGGGGCTGGCGGGCATCGGCGACGATCGCAGGGCCGCCGTCGAGCGGATCGAACCGGGCATCGAGGACGCGGCCGAGCAGCGCATGGGCGACCGGCACCTGATCCTCGCCGACGCGCAGTATCACTTCGGTTTCGCTCGACAGGCCGCGCAAGTCGCCCATCGGGGCCAGCAGCACGTCGCCGTCGGCAAGGCCCACGACTTCGGCAAGCAGCGTCGGCTCGCCCGCCCCGTCCAGCAGGGCGCAGGTCTGGCCGATCCGCGCGGTTATGCCACCCACCCGGATGGCGGTACCGATCGCGCCCTTGACGAGGCCGCGCTGCTCGAACGGCGGCGCTTCGGCAAGCTGGCCAAGGAGGTTGCGGACCTGACTGTCAATCGACATGGGCGGCGCTCCAGCGGTCCTCGATGGCGGCGATCTGGCGGTCGATATCGGCGATGACCCGCCCGGCGGAGGTGACGACGCGGCACTGATGGGCCAGCAGTTCGGGGCTGGGGCGCAGTATCACGCCGGTGGTCCGCTCGTCCCCGGCAAGGGCGCTGGCGACGGCCTGCGCGAGATCGGGAGCGACATGGACCTGCACTTCCTCCGCCGGAAGCACCGAGGCGACCGCGCGGCGGGCGGCCCCGACGAGCATCGCCTCATCGCCGATCTCGTCCACCATGCGTCGCAGCGCGGCGAGTGCGAGATCGGCTATCTGCTGTTCCTGGGCAAGGCGATCCTCGCGCGCTTGCAGGGCGATGTCGGCGATCGCGGCGGCGAAATCGGCCCGCCCTTGCGCCTCGCCGTGGAGCTGTCCGTCCTCGCGCGCCTTACGCTCTGCCTCTTCGCAGAGGGTGGAGGCATCGGCGTGCAGAGTGCGGATCCGCGCCAGCAACTGCGATGCCTCTTGCAGGCCCTGCGCATCGCCCGCCTTCACGATCGGCCGGTCGGTGCCGATCATGGCGTGGTCGTCATGATGGATGAGATGAAACGTCATAGGCGCAGAAGACCTTCGGCTTCGGCGACATGGCGGGCGGCGTCCGGTGCCGCGGCCACGCTTTCACCAAGGCACCGGGCCAGCGTGGCGGGCAGGCCGCAGCGCGCCAGTTGTTCGCCTTCGCCGGACAGGTGCTGTGCGGGAACCAGGCGGTGCATGCCGGTGCCGTCCAGCGACAGCGCACGCTCGAACAGGTCCGCGCCGAAGGGCTCGGCATAAGCGCGCAGTTCGCTGCCCGAGATGATCTCTCCCAGTGCATCGCGCGCGGAAAGCAGGGCGGTCAGCGCGAACACGTCCTGCTGCGTTTTCTCGTCAAGTCCGGGCCACGAGGGCCAGAACGCGATCTCGCCCAGACTGGGAGAAGGGGCACCGCGCATGGCAAACCTTGCCCCGCGTGAGGGCGTGAGGCCGTGGCGGCGGGCGAAGGCGATCTTGCGTGCCGCCCTGGCCCGCGCCCTCGCGCCCGAGCCTCTTGCCGGGCGGCTCACGGCCTCGTCTCTGCCAGTTCGCGCCCGGCGATCTGGCCCGACGTTCCACCCGAGGCCCGGCGAGGTGTCCGCCTGCGCATGAACAGCGCGAAGACGAGGCCGCCGATACCCGCAAGACCAAGGCCCGCCGCGACGATCGGCGATCCGATCTTCACCATCGAGCCCGTGCTTTCATCCGGCGCCGCCTGGCTGGGCACCATGACGACCGATACACGTTCGTAAGCGAGGCCCTCGATGGAATTGGTCACCAGCGATTTGATCGCACCGGTCTGGTCGCGCAAGTCGTAGCCTGGCTGGTACTTCACGAATACGGCGGCGGAGGATGGCTTGACCTTCTCCGACAGCGGATCCGGTTCCGGTATCGCCAGATGCACGCGCGCCTGGACTACGCCGTCGATCTCGCTGACCGTATGGCTCAGTTCCTGCGACAGGCCGTAGACCAGACGCGCGCGTTCCTCGGTGGGGGAGGAAACGAAACCCTTCTTCTCGAATATCTGGCCGAGCGACGCGAAATCGCCGCGCGGCAGGCCCTTGGCCTTGAGCACTTCCACGGCGCGCGGGAAGTCCTCGGGGTCGACCGAAATGCTCCATTCGCCTTCGGCGGCTGCGTTTTTCGTAGCGCGGATGTCGGCCTGTTGCAGGACTGCGACGGCCTCGTTGGCCTCGCTTTCCTGCAACTTGCCGTAGACTTCCTGGGACTCGCACGCCGACAGGGCGAGCGTCAGCGACAGCATCAGCGGCAGTGTGTGCGGTCCGGCCGCCGGGACGCTCATCCATGTACGACGTGCGGGCATCTTCGTGGTCCTCAACCCTGCTGCCGGAACAGCTGCTGGACACCTTCCGCGCTGCGGTTGGCGATGTTGGAGGTGAGCTGGCAGTGGAACATGAATTCCTGGCATCGCATGGTGAGCTGCACCACTTCGCCGGGGGTCATCTCACTGCCGGACATCTCGGCGGTGCGGGCGTATTCGGTGACGCTTCTCGCCTCGCCGTTGACCTTGTCGAGCATGCCCAGCATGTCGCGGAGGGCGGGTGGTACTTCGCCCGCACCGCCGACCGCGTTGGTCAGCGCGGCATCGAAGCGCCCGGCAAGGTCGGGGGCAGGCTCCGGCGCGGTTGCCGGGCCAAGCTCGGTGACGCGCGGGGGCGGGGCGGCGCTGGCCGCCGCGATGCTTTCCACCGCCACGGTCAGCCCTTGCGCGCCATCGTCTCAAGCGCCTTGCCGACGCTGTCGAGCGAGCTGTGCGAACTGTTCGAGATGAAGCTGAAACGCAGCGACTGCGCGGTCAGTTCGGTGATCTGCGAGGGGTTGTCGCCGCCGCCGTTGGAGATCACGTCCGACTGCTGCTCGATCTTGGCGGCCTCGTTGTCGAGCGCCTTGCCCCATGCCGAGGCGAAGGCCTCGAACCAGTTGTCGGGGGCATCGCCCTGACGCATCCGGTCGCCGGTAAGCGGCGTTGCGGCAAGCATCGAGGTGTCGGCATTGACGGTCAGATTGGTCATGACTTCAAGTCCTTTCCTTCGGGGGTAATGGGGGGAACAATCAGAGTTTCAGGTCTTCCATGCGGCCGTCCTTCTCGAAGCGGACGGTATCGCTGCCGACAGAGACGAGGGTGTGCCCGGTGGGCAGTACCGCGCCGGGGAACCAGCGCGCGCCATCGGCAGTGACGATGTAGCCGGGGTCCGGCACCAGCGTGGCCATGCCGGTCGCGCCCGCGCCGAAGAACGCCTGCAGCGGGTTGCCGCCGCGCGCGTCGTCGACGCGGTAGGAGACGCGCTCCAGTCCGGGCAGGTCGCGCTTGAGCATGTCGGTCAGTTCGGCCTGCTTGTTGGCGGGCATGAAGGCGGCGGCGACGGTCAGGGCGCGCGGTGCGCCGATGGTGGGCTCCACGGTTGCATCCACGCCCTGAGCCTGAAGGATTTCGCTTGCGGAAGAGGCCAGGCCCGCGCTGGTGTCCACATCGAGCGTCACCGGAACGGAGGCATCGGCAGCCAGTGCGCGCAGTCGCTCGATATCCGCATTGTCGCCGACGACGCCGCTGACGACCAGCCCGCCCGCGCCGCTTTTGGCTACCGTCAGGCCATGAATGCCTGCGCCTGCCAGCTGATCCTCGAAGCTCGCGGGTTCGTGCCGACTGGCGGCGAAATCGGCGTGAAGCAGCGCCGCTGCTGCAACGACGAGCATTCCTGATACCGCCGCCAGCGCAAGGCGGGGGCCGCGCACTTCCACTTCCATGTCGCGCCAGCGTTCCCGTCCCATGCGGGCGATGCGATCGGCCAGGCTGGGGGCGGGAAGGGGCGCCACAGGCGCGGTAGCGCGCGATGTGGCGACACGCTCCGCCTCGTCCCATCGCGCGCTCTCGCGGGTGCCGTGGGCCAGCACGAACTCTCCGAGGCGGAACGGCAGATAGGCGGGAATCTGCGCCTCCTCGCCGGTTTCCAGGCATCGGCCGAGCAGTTCCACGCGCCCTTCGACGACGCGCAGCATGGCGGTGTCACCGTCGCGCCGAAGTTCCACCACCGTCCCGCGCGTGCCTGCGCCGCGTAGCACCACGTCGTTGGCAAGCGCGTGGCCGATGCACAGCCGTTCGCCGCCGCGCAGGGGGTAATCCTTCCCGGCGAGCCGGCCGCCGACGACGCGGACGACATGGGCGTCGATCACCGCAAGCGGCTGCCCCGCATCTTCGGCAATGTCGATACGGGTGAAGTTGTCCCTGGCGAGCGTGGCCATTTACTGCACTCCTCCGAAATTGGGCGTGGGCAGGTCTTTGGACGATAGCGGTGCGGCGTTGGGCACCGAGCCCTGATGGGAGACGCCGAACGACGTTCCGCCTGCCGAAGCGGACGCGGGGGTCACCGCGTCGAGGTCGATCAGGCGCGGGGTGATGAGGAACAGGCGCTCGATCCGGCGACGCTGCTTGGTCTGGGATTTGAACAGGTTGCCCAGGACCGGAATGTCCTTGAGCAGCGGGATGCCGCTCTCGGCGTCATAGTCGGAATTCACCGTCATCCCGCCCAGCAGCAGGCCCTCGCCCTCGTTGATGAGGGCCTGCGTGTTGACGCTGGCGCGCTCGACCACGGGAATGCGATCCACCCGGCTGTCCAGAACGGAGCCATCCTCCACGCCGATGACCATGCGGATGCGCGGACGCCCGTTCTCCGACAGAACATGGGGGTTCACGCGCAGCACGGTTCCGGCGGTGACGTTGAACAGGTCCACCTGCCGGTCCCCCGCAACGCGAACGTAGAATGTGCGGGATCGGTCGAACACGGCCTCCACGTTGGACAGCGTGACCAGCTGCGGGCGCGAGACGACGCGGGCCGCACCCTTTTCGGCAAGGGCGGAAAGCCGGCCGATGAACTCGCGGTTTGAGCCGATGACGCCGCCCAGCGAGAGGCCGGAACTGGCCGCGCCAGTGTTGGCGATGTCAGTCAGCGGATTGCCGGTGCGCGTCACGATGTCGCCGCCGAACAGCGAGTTGAAACCCTCGGAGCGGAAGCGCCAGTTGATGCCCAGTTCCTGGAGGCGCTCGACGTTGAGGTCGATGATCGTGGCTTCCAGCTCGACGATCTGCGGGCGCACGTCCAGCGCCTGCACCAGCCCTTCGTAGGCGGGCATGTTCTCGGGCCGGTCGCGCACGATAACGGCGTTGAGCGCCGGGTCGATGGCGATGCGCGGGCCGCGCTGGGGCAGGTTCTGCGCGCCGTTCCCGGCCTGGCCGCGTATGTCTTCCGCCGGAGGGCGGGGCGGGATGCCAAGGTATTCGTCGTCATCGTAGGGGGTGGAGCGGCTGGCGTCGGGCGCTACGGAGTCGAGGCCCCGGCCAAGCAGGCGCGGTTGCGACTGGCGGATAGCGATGTCGCTGTAGCCCGCGGTTATGCCCCCGGTAACGGCGCCGTCGCCCATCACGCGCGAGAGCGTCGCCCCGACGCCCGGCACGCGGATCTGGCGGCCTCCGGCGTTGAGCGTGGTGTCGTCGGCACGGGCATAGCGCAAGTAGAACACGCGCAGTTCGTAAGGCTCGATGGTGTTGATGCCGGTCTCGACCAGCCGTGGATAGGCGGTGCCCGGCGGCGCGATCTGGCGCGTGCCCATCGTCGGCTGAAGACGCGTGATCGAGCCGGCAAGCTGCTCCACCTGATCGAGATAGCGAGGCACTCCGGTTGCCATGACAAGATCCGGGGCGGCGCGACGCAGGCGGTTGTTGCCGTCGAGCAGCCCGGCACCCTGCACTTTGGCGGCCAGTTCGTCGGAGCGACCGGAGGGCACGGAGAACGAGCGGCTCTGCACTTGCGCGGCGCTGTAGACCGTCGTCGTCGCCCCATCGCTGTAGGCGACGAGGTTGAAGGCCTGGGCCAGCTGCTTCCAGATCTGCTCCGGCTTTCCGTCGAAGCGGCCGTTGACCTTGCCGGTCACTTGCGGATCGACGGTGGCGTTCTGGCCTGCCGCCGCGAAGAAATCGCGCAGGAACTCGCCGATTTCACGGTCCCGCGCGGTCAGCGTCACCGTGCGCTCGGTGAAGGGGGGCTCCGCCGCGAATAGAGTGACCGGATGGGAAAGCAGGGCAATCATGGCAAGGGTGCTGCGCAGTTTCACTCGGCGGGCTCCATGCGGTTGTCCGGGCCCCGGTTCTCTTCCAGGGCGAGGGGGGGGCGGTCGAGCTGGCCGACGACATCGAGGGGCAGCGTCGGCGAGAGTTCGTTGAAGGCAAGGACGGGCACGTCGAACAGTTCGCCGCCGATCAGGCGTCGCAGCGGGCGGCGCAGGTCGTAGGCGACGACGACGGCGCGGGCGCCGCTGTCGCGGACTTCGTCGGCGATCATCGAGATGAGGATGCGGCCGTGTTCCGGCTCCATCGCAAGGCGCGCCACGCCGTCCACCTGACGCACGTTGTCGTTGAGGAAACGTTCAAGCTCGAGGCCGACGATGAGCACCTTCAGTCGACCATCGGTGCAATGCGGCGGCGTGAGGTAGCGCTTGAGAGAAACGCGGGTACGATCCGCAAGTGGAAGCGCTGCGCGTTCGGACTGACCGGCCTCTGCAAGAGCCTCCATTACATCGCGCATGTTGCGCATGGGTACTTCCTCTTCGGCGAGGAGGCGCATGACTTCGGCAATCTTTGGCGCCGATACGGCGCGGACCACTTCCTTTACGACGTCCGGGTAGGTGGTTCCCAGCTGGTTGAGCATCGCGGTGACTTCCTGAAGGCCCAGGAACCGGCCGATGTTCCTCCGCAGGATCGCTTCGATTTCGGCGCAGAGGAGGTCTTCGAACCCGTCTTCGGCAAGGGTGCCGGCACCGGCGGGCGCATCGTAGAGATAGAGCGCCCAGGCCGGTGAACCCGAGGAAACCTGCACGATTTCGGCCGCCGGCAGGGTGACTCCGATGCGGTACTGAAGAGCGCCGAGGATGCGCACAAGCCCACTGCGAAGATACTGCATCTGCGCCGGAGCAAGGTTGGGGCAGGCTATTTCGAGCACCAGGGGGCGTACCGGGCACAGCGCTTCCGGTTCGGCCGTCATCGTGTCCGGAGCGGTAGTCTCGACCGGGCGCCAACGCGCCAGCTTCGCGTCGATCCATGCGTGCGACACCGGCTGCTGCCATGCCCCTCCCGCCGCGAGGCCGAGCGCGAGGCCGAGGAACACCAGCGTCGGGAAGCCGGGGATCAGGCCGAGCAGCACGCACAGGGCCGCGCCGGTGAACAGCACACGCGGCTTGCCGGCGATCTGCGCGGCAATGGCGGGGCCGAGGTTCGCCTCCTGCTCCTCGTCGGTGGTGCGGGTGACGAGCAGGCCCGCCGCCATTGCGCTCAGCAGCGCGGGCAGCTGGGCGACCAGTCCGTCACCGATGGTCAGGATCGAATACGTAGTCGCGGCCTCTCCCGCGGACATGTTGTGGTACATGACGCCGACCGCGAGCCCGCCGATCAGGTTCACCAGCACGATGATGATCGAGGCGATGGCATCGCCCTTCACGAACTTCATCGCGCCGTCGAGGCTGCCGTGCAGCTTGCTTTCCATCTCCAGCGTGCGGCGGCGGGCGCGGGCCTCGTCCTTGCCGATCAGGCCGGAGCGCAAGTCGCTGTCGATCGACAGCTGTTTGCCGGGCATCGCATCGAGGCTGAAGCGCGCGGCGACTTCGGCGACGCGCTCGGCGCCCTTGGAGATCACCACAAACTGCACCACGGTGATGATGAGGAACACCACCAGCCCGACGACGAGGTTGCCCGCCGCCACCATCTGGCCGAACTGTTCGACGATGTGCCCGGCCTCGGCATGGGCCAGGATCATGCGCGTCGTGGCGATGGAGAGGGACAGGCGGAACAGCGTGCTGAGGAGCAGCACCGTCGGGAAAGTCGAGAAATCGAGCGGCTTGGCGACGTAGAGTATGCTTAGCAACAGCAGGACGCCCAGCGTCATGTTCGCCGCGATCAGGATGTCGAGCATCAGCGGCGGGAGCGGAAGGATCAGCAGCGCGACGACTGCGACGACCACGCCGACCAGCATCATGTCCGCCGGGCGCAGCTTCCCGAGCGGCAGGCGGGACAGGAGCGCGCGGGCGGTCATTGCCCGATCCCGATCTCTGGCCCGCCCGCAAGGCGCAAGTTGCCGTAGCGGCCCATCACGCTGGTGACGTAGGCCTGCGTTTCGGCGAAGGGCGGGATGCGGTTGCCATAGCGTTCGACTGCGCCTTCGCCCGCGTTGTAGGCGCTCAGGATAAGCGCGAAGTCGGTGCCGAAGCGCTTCTGCAATTTCTTGAGATAGCGCGCGCCGGTGTCTAGGTTTGTGGCGGGATCGAACAGGCTGGCGGGCGCAACGCCCAGCATTGCGCCGGTCGTGGGCATAATCTGCATGAGGCCGAGCGCGCCCTTGTGCGAACGCGCACGGGGCTGCGACGAACTTTCCTGCGCGACCATGGCATGAAGGAACAGCGGATCGATGCGATAGCGCGCCGCGACCTGCCGGATCTCTCCGTCATAAGGACGTATCTCGATCGGACGTCGCGTGATCTTGCGATCTTCGATGTCGATCGGTGCGTTCTTCGCCGATGCGCGCGATTTCTTCTTTGTGCCGCCAGTGTCCTCTTCGGCTTTCACGCCGATGATCCGCACGACCGAAGGCTGCGCTTCCACGCGGGGAACCGCGGCCTGAACGAGCCGGTCCGAACAATTGCCGAGCGCCTGGAAGCGCTGCGCCGATTGCGCGCTTGAAACACGGACGGTATTGTCGACCGGACAATCCTCGAAAAAGGTTTCGTCCTTCAAATCATTTGCCAGCGAATCATTCGCAACGAAAATGGAAGCGGACAGAATAGCCGCCGAAAAAAGCGAATTTCGGTACTTTATGGAAGACATGACAAGATATCCCCTCACTCGCCGAACTAGTCAGCTGGTGAAGTCGGTTCGCCCAACCTATTCCGTCATCGTCTGTTATTGCGCACGCGCCGGAACTGGCGCTCTGTAGTCGGAGCGCTTCCTGTCTTGGGATGCGGTGAATTGAAAACCCGCTTTGCGACGAACCGTGCACTCGTCTGGATGAATGCTGAAACGCGTCTGGTTTCTTGCCGTTCGCGCACTGCTCTGTGACGGTGATTTGACGAAAAGGTCTGAATTGTTCCTAAGTAACACTCTGACAATGTCTGTAAAAATTTCCGACTCGATTGACTTTGAAGATAATCATAGGGCTATATAAGGGCTCTGGTCGGAGTCGCCCGCTCTTGCTCGAAGTTGTTCCTGGGACTTGTCCTTAGGTGGAACTTCGGGACCATATCCAAGTCATCGTCATTTCATCCTCCTGGCAGAATTGCCGTTGCTGGAGCCTGGAATGGCCGAGAAGAACGACGGTGGTGACAAGACTGAGAAGCCGACGCCCAAGCGTCTGCGCGATGCGCGCAGGAAGGGCGATGTCGCCAAGTCCAAGGATTTCGGAACCGGGATCGGCATGGTCGCCTGGCTGGTGCTCGCCCTCGGCGCGACCGGCTATGTCGGCGGCCGGCTGGCGACGCTGACGCGTGATACGGTGACGCAGGCGGCGCGCGGGGAGTTTCTTCCCTCGCTCGGCGCGCTGGGTGCGGAGGCGGCGTGGCTGACCCTGCTGGCGGCCGGCTTCACGCTGGTGCCTGCCGCGGTGGTCGGCCTTGCGGGCGAGTTCCTTCAGGTCGGCGTGCTTGTCACCACCGAGAAGCTGAAGCCTACGCTCGACAAGCTGAACCCGATGGAAGGGTTCAAGAAGATGTTCAGCCTCGACAGCCTGTTCGAGCTGGGCAAGACGCTGATCAAGGCCGCGCTGATCCTCACCGTGGGGGCCATGGTGATGCTGGGCGCGCAGGATCGCTATGCGGAAATCCTGAATGCGGCCAGCTGGCGGCCGCTGGGCGGCATGGGGCCGGTGGTCGCGGCGGAGGCGCTCGACATGACGCGCTCACTGACGATCCAGCTCATCATGGGGACGATGGCGGTGTTCCTGGTCGTCGGCCTGGCGGACCGGGTGTGGGCGCATCACCGCTACATCAAGAAGATGATGATGAGCCGCCGCGACATCAAGCAGGAGCACAAGGACAACGAAGGCGACCCGCACCTGAAGGGACAGCGTCGCCAGATGCACGAGGAATGGGCCAACCAGAACGCGGTCGGCGCGGCGGGGGCGGCCAATGTCCTGCTTACCAACCCGACACACCTTGCGATCGCGCTCGACTACGATCCCGATGCCTGCCCGGTCCCGGTCATCACTGCGAAGGGGGAGGGGCCGCTCGCCGCCGCGATGCGTCGCAGGGCGGAAGAGGAAGGCGTGCCGATCGTGCGGAACGTGCCGCTGGCGCGTACCATCTTCGCGACTGCGGGCGTCAACGAACTGGTGCCGCCCGATCACTTCGACGCCATCGCCGAAATCATCCTGTGGGCGCGCCGCGCGCGTGCCGGGCAGGCGCCGCTTGAGCGGGAGGATATTGCATGAGTTTCGGAGCCGTTTTTTCCAGCCTGCTGGCCGTAGTGCTGGCGCTGGTCGTGGTGCTCGGCCTTGCCTGGGCGGCGATCAGGCTGCTGCGCCGCTGGCAGGACCGCTTCCAGCAGGGCGTCGAGAGCGCGGGGCAGCCGATCCGCTTCCTGCGCGCGATGCCGGTGGGGCAAAGCGAGCGCGTGGTGCTGATCGAGGCGCAGGGCGAAGTCATGCTGGTGGGCGTGACGCCGGGCGGCATCAGCCTCCTTGCACGCTGGCCCGAGGGGCAGGAGGGGCCGGTATCATTCGACAATCGGCCCGTTGAAAACCGAGAGGCCGGATCGTGGAAATGACGGGATTGCCGCAGATCGCTCCGCTGGAGGCGGAGACGCGGACTGAACTGCTGGCGGCGCTCAACGGCTGCGTCCTGAAGGACGGCGTCATGGGCGCGGCCATCGTGGCTGGGCCGCCCGCCGGGCTGGCGTGGTTCGGTTGCCGGGGCGGGACGGCCTTCGCGCTCGACCTGCTCGATGGGACGCCGCTGCGTCTCGCGGCGTCGGACACCGGCCGCGCGGGAGAAGCGCTAGATGCGGCGGAGCCCGCCTTGCGCGCGGTGGAAACGGCGCTTGGCATCGAGCTTGAGCCTGAGGCACTCGGCGATGACGCGCCGGATGGAGCAGACTGGATCGTGCGCGTGTCCGCGCCGCCGGGGCTGGTTCTCTACCTGGCCTTGCCACGCGACCTTGCGCTGAGACCCGTGCCCGCGCCTTTTGCACCGGTCCTGCTGCATCACGTGCCGCTGCCGGTCACGCTGGCGCTCGCAGGCCCCCGTGTCGCCCCGATCGACGCCGCCGACCTTGGCCCCGGCGATCTCGTCCTGCTCGGTTCCGGGCCGCTGTCCGCCACGCTCGACGTGCCGGGCCGCGCCCGTGTTCAGGGGCATTTCGACCCCGCCTTGCGCCGCTTCCATCCCGTGACTGCCCAGCAGGAGCCCGCCCGATGACCGACACCATCGCAGCCGAACCCGAAGGCATGCCCCAAGGCATTCCCGAAGCCAGGCCCGAAGCCGCCCCCTCCAATGCGACCGGCAGCTTCACCGTCCAGCTCCACGTCGAACTGGAGCGCATGGACATACCGCTCGGCCGCCTTCAGGCATTGAGCCAGGGAGCGGTGCTGCCGCTGGAGGCAGGGGAGGGGCCGATCCCGGTGCGCCTGCTCGTCGGCTCGCGCCAGATCGCGCGGGGCACGCTGGTGTCCGTGGGGCCGGGCTACGGCGTGCTGATCGGCGGGGCGGAGTGAGCCGATGGATCTTTCCAGCTTCACCCCCAGTTCCGCCCTCGTCACCGTCGTCCTCATCGCGTTGGCGCCGTTCTTCGCGGTCATGGTGACGAGTTTCACCAAGATCGTCGTCGTCCTCAGCCTCGTACGCAATGCGCTAGGCCTGCAGCAGGTGCCGCCGAACATCGTGCTCAACGGACTGGCGCTGATCCTGTCGGTCTATGTGATGTACCCGACGATCCAGAACATGCAGGCGGCCGCCGCCAAGCCCGACAGCGCCGCCGTCGCGCCCGTCGATGCGGGCGGCAACGCCACCCTATTCGCCGCGGCGGACAAGGCCAAGGAGCCGCTGCGCACGTTCCTGCTCGAACACAGCGATCCGGGCGAGCGCTCGTTCTTCCAGCGCACCCAGGCGCGCGTCGCCAGGAAGGCAGGCACTGTCCCTGCCGCCGCCAGCGACTTCGTGGTCATCATCCCCGCCTTCGTGGTGAAGGAACTGACCATGGCGTTCCAGATCGGCTTCCTGATCTTCCTGCCGTTTCTGGTGATCGACCTCGTCATATCGAACATCCTGCTGGCGATGGGCATGATGATGCTGTCCCCCGTGACGATATCGCTGCCCTTCAAGCTGCTGCTTTTCGTGCTGGTCGACGGCTGGGTGAACCTCAGCCACGGGCTCGTGCTGAGCTACCTTTAGGAGGGCGGCAGATGGCGCACGATATCGTCGGCATCACCACCGAGGCGCTCTGGCTGGTGCTGCTGCTGTCCGCCCCGCCGATCATTGCGGCCTCGGTGACGGGGCTGGTGGTGGCGATACTTCAGGCGGCCACGCAGCTTCAGGAACAGACGCTGCAATATACGCTGAAGTTCTTCGCGATCGTGCTGACGCTGTTCATCACCGCCTCCCTGCTGGGCAGCACGCTCTACCAGTTCGCGCACCAGATCTTCACGCAGTTCCCTGGCATGGTGCGGGCCTGAGATGGACGCGGATCAGGGAACATGGCTGAGCCAGCTGCTGCTTGTCGGGCTGTCGTCCGCGCGGTTCGGCTTCGCTTTCGTGCTGGTACCGATCTTCGGGCATGAGGCGATCCCGCCGATGGTGCGCAACAGCGTGATCGTCACGCTGGGGTGGGCGGCCTATTCGATGCAGCCCGCGATCGACCCGGCGGCGCTGGGCGCCTTCGCCTGGGTGCGGCTGCTGTTCAAGGAAGCCGCGACCGGCCTTGTCATCGGCTTCTTCTTCGGCACGATCCTGTGGGCTATGGAGGCGGCGGGCGAAGTGATCGACGCCAAGATCGGCGCTACCATCGGCCAGCTGACCGAGCCGCTGGGCGGCAATTCCACGTCGCTCAACGGCGCGCTGCTGGGCCGTCTGGCGAACGTGGTCTTCGCCAGCGCGGGCGGCATCCTGCTGCTGGTGAGCACAGTGATGGGCAGCTTCGCGCTCTGGCCGATGACCGCCGACTGGCCGACCCTGAACGCCGCCGAACTCGTCGTGTTCGAGAACGAGTTCGGCAGGCTGGTGGCGCTGCTGACGCTGTTCGCCGCGCCGGTGCTGGTGTTCCTCTACGTGATCGACGCCAGCCTTGGCCTGCTCAACCGTTTCGCGCAGCAACTGAACGTCTTTTCGTTGTCGCTGTCGATCAAGAACTGGGCGGCCACGCTGCTGCTCATCATGCTGCTGCCGGTTTTCGCGCAGGCCGTCATCAGTGATCTCGGCACCCGCGCGGGTCTTGTCGAGCATGTCATCGCAGGCATGGCGCGATGAACGATATGCACCCCGTGCCACAGGTCGACATCGACGAGGAAGCCCGCCTGCGCGAACTGATGCGCCTTCTGCGCAAGGCTGACGAAAAAGCGGGCGAAGACCATACGCTCGGCGAATTCCGCATTCCCGCCGCCCGCATCCCGCAGCGCCATGCCGAGGGGATGGCCGCGCTCACCAAGACCGAGATCGCGGTGCTGCGCTTCCTGGGCTGGGGCCGCGCCAACGCCGACATCGCCACGTTGCTGGCGATCAGCGAGAACACCGTGCGCGTACACCTCAACAACATGTGCAACAAGCTCGAACTCGACGGCGTGCGGCAGTTGAACGCCTTTGCGGGACTGCTGTTCTACCCCGTGAATTAGGTCGTAAACTCATAAATGGCAGCATCGAGGCGCCCGTCATCCGGGCGTCCTGAAGGGATTTGACCAAAATGGCCCAGCGCCGCGTCGGCAGGTCTTGAAGTATCGACATATTCCTTCGCCCTGCCTCCTTGCGCTGAGCCATTTTGCCTCAAACCTCGATGCTGCCATTTATGAGTTTACGACCTAAGCGAAACGACTAGGCGACTAGTCGGATCGGGGAGGGAGAGCGGCGGCAAGCTGTGGTCTAGTCCTCTCAGCCGGACGGAAACGTCGGCCACGAGATCCCAGGAGCAAACCCCAAAGCGAACTTGGCCCGCCCGCTTTCAACGTGTCCGGGCGCGTCGACAGAGGAGACGTCAAATGTCTATCGGAAGCATCTTTTCCAGCATCGCCAATCCCTCCAGCCTCGCCATGTTGGCGATGGGGCCGACCGGTTGGGCCGCGCTTGCCGCCAAGACGCTGATGTCGTCGTTCGGCCAGCAGTTCATCCAGCAGTTCGGCCAGCAGCTGGGCCTGCCGCAGCCGATGATCGACATGGCGCAGGCGAGCTTCGCCGGTTCGATGGGTGACTTCCAGAACGTCTACGCCAACCTCGACGAAGCCATCGCCGGCGTCGGCGCGCAGTTCGGCTCCAGCCCGGCTGAAATCGGCGCCGCCCAGTCACAGGGCCGCGACGCCATCGACAACCTGATCTCCTCGATGAACGACCGCGTCCGCGAAGAGAGCGACGAGATCGGCGGCGGTTCGACCAGCGGCAAGGGCAGCCTGCTCATGAAGATCGCGGTCGCCCTCGGCAAGCTGCTCGACCAGAAGATGACCGACATGGCCGACCGCACCGACGAGATCGGCCAGCTGGGCACCATCGACGAGGGCAACCAGTCGAAGCTCGGCCAGCTGACCGGCGAACTTCAGGGCCTTGGCCAGGAAGTGAACATGCTGTCGAACGCACTGAGCAACACCATCAAGTCGATCGGCGAAGCGAACACCACGCTGGCACGCAAGGGCTGATCGCCGGGTACTACTGTCTGGCAACGTCATTCCCATGGCGAACACGGACCGGAGCGCGGAAATCCCGCGCTCCGGTTTCACTTTGTCCCGGCGATGGCTCCGGTTGCCGAGAACTTTTTCAAAGCTTCCGGAATCGCATGTAAAACTCTGATGACGGCATTGAATTCGTTCCGAATCTTTTGTGACTTCAAGATGACGAGAAGGAGAGCCAAGATGATCCGCAGAACTCTGCTGGCATGGGCCGGTCTGACTTGTGCAGAACTTGCTCTGGCAGGTGCTACTCCCGCGGCGGCGCAGATGCCGTCCACCTTCAATCCGAACATGGTGAGCGGGACGATGAATCCCGTGGTCAACAACCAGTGCTCGGGCAACCGTTGCACCAGGAAGCGCGCTCCGGCGCAGCGTCAGGGCACGGCCAGCGCGGCCAACTCACGCGCCACTTGCGCCCATGCACGGACCATCACCCCCAAGCCGTCGGAGAAGGCGCGACTGGCGCGGTTGCTGGCGCTGTGCGAGCAGGGCGGCTACTGAGGATGCGACATTCATCGCGCGTCGCCTTGGCGGCGCTGTCGTGTGCCGTTGCACTTCCCTATTCGGCCAGTGCGCTGGATATCGGCGGCGTCTTCGACATGGGCGTGATGACCGGGACTGCGGCGATGGACCCCGTCATCGAACAGAGCCGCGAGAGGGCGATCCGACAGGGGGAGGGCGACCCGCTGCCCGGACGCGGCGGCTCGCGCTCGCTCACGGCGGGGCTGGCGAGCGCTTTCAGCGCCGATGTCGCGAGAGGCACTGCGTCGTCGGCCCCCGTCGATGAGACGGCGCTGGTCTATCGACCCTCGGCATCGGTGCGCAAGGCCAACTTCGCGCGCTTCGTCGAGAAGTCGCGCGCCGCCGATCCGGACGGTGCGGCCAAGCTTGCGGAGCTGTTCCGCTCCACCGACGTCATGGGGCTGGCGCAGCAATGGATGCAGCCTTACGGCCTTTCCACAAGCAACGTCGCCGATGCTGCGGCCGTCTACCTTACGTCGGCGTGGCTGGCGACGCGCGGCAGCGCGGACGATCCGGAGCCCGCACATATGAGCGCGGTGCGCGACCAGATGGCCTCCGCCATTGTCGCCGCTCCCGAATTCCGCTCGGCCACCGATGCGCAGAAGCAGGAACTGGCGGAAGCGATGATCGTCCAGGCCATTCTCGTTTCGCAATACGTCGAAGTCGCCAAGAAGCGGCCCGACCTGATGGGCGCGGTGCAGGGCGCCGTCGCGGAAGGCGCGAGCAACACCTTCGGCTTTGATCTGCGCTCCCTGCAACTGAGCGAACGCGGCCTGCGTCCATGATGCCTCGCGCCTAGTCGATCCGACTAAGGCGCATAGTCGGATCGCGCAACGATCTCCCGGTCTTCCTGTGGTCTTATGCTCCCGACACACGGAGCAACGGACCACCGGAATGACCATCAATCCCCTCTCATCCGCATCGGGTACGCTGTCGTCGCTGTCGGGCGTTTCGCCCACGGTCGGCGCGGTGGCGGCGGCGGGTGCGCGCTCGCTGGCGCTGGGCGTCGCGAGCGAGGTGGGCGGATACCTGCTCGCCCCCCTGTCCGGCCCGGTAGTCACCGGACGGGGCGCCCCCCCGTTGACCTCCTCACCTTTGACCTCCTCCCCGGCGGCTTACGGGATCGAGGCGCTTGCCGAAGCGATCGGTCAGGCCATCGGGGCAAGCCCGCTGGACGTGGTCGGTCTCGAACGGGCGCTGGGCGAACTCGCCACCGCAGTCGCCGTCGATGTCGCCGCGCTGGCTGACGGACGCACGCTGGACCGGCTGGACACCGCGCTCTGCGCGCTCGGCCCCGACGAAGGGCCTGCAACGCCCACCCATGTTTCCGACCGCATTCACACCCTCGCGAACCTGCTCGCCGAGGCCCGCTAACTTGCCGAAAGGACCGATGGGATGACCGACATTCTCTTCAGTGCGAACTCTTCCGCGAATGCCAATGCCCAGCTCAATGCCGCTGGTGCGCTCAGCCGTGCGGTGGAAGGCATGACCATGATGCTCGGCGCCGGGATCGTCGGCATGTATTCCGCGCGCCTTCCCTCCGGCCCCTGGGCGACGCCCGCGCTGCCCAGCTTCGTCAACGTGACCGCCGGCACCTGGGCGCAGGGCGCATTTCAGCCCGCGCAACAGTGGAACGCGCAGATGCAGGGCCAGGACCGGGCGGCGATCGACCTGGGTGACGGCTACACCCTCGACATCAACGAGAACGCGTCCGAAGTCGTCATCACCAACGCCAACACCGGCGAAACCACCCGCATCTGGGGCGATCCGCACGTCGATGTCGATGGTCAGCACGTCTACGACTTCTGGGGTACGACGACCTTCACGCTCGAAAACGGCACCAAGATCACCATCAACACCGAGGCGGCGGCGAACAATCCGAACGTCTATTATGCCGAGACGCTGACCATCACCAAGGGCGATCAGGCGATCGTCGTCGACGGTGTCAGCGAACTGACGAAGGGCGATCTGTCCGTCACGATGTCGAACAACGGTCGTGCGCTGGATTACATGACGCGCGACGGCTTCGTGCTGAACGAGAACGCGACCGGTTCGGGCTGGCGCTCGGAACTGACTGGCGAAGTCGCGACCCAGGCCGACCTCAACCTGACGCGCCCCGGCGAGATCTATGGTCCGGGTAGCATGATGCCCAGCTTCGGCGAACTGAGCCATGTGTTCTCGACTTTCCTGTTCTTCGGCGTCGTCGACAGCATGATCGAGACCGTCAGCGATGGGTTCAGCCCCGCCGCCCGTCCGTTTGCGAACATGTTCGCGGCCGAGGCTTAAGCCACTTCCTGTCCGGGGCGCCCCCTCCGATACGGCCCCGGACCCTTCCAGTACGGCGAGGTTCGCAATGACTTCTGTAGCGGAAAACACTGGTGCCGGTTCGATCACCTCCCGCTCCGGCACCGAGGCGGCGACGCTCGCCGGGCAGCACGGCGGGCTCGGCAATCTGGACATGGCGGCCCTTGCGCAGGACGTGACAGCCCGGCAGCAGCAGGATCCGCAAGGAGCCGCGCTCGCCCTCGCCGAACTGGAAGGCATGATGACGCCGGTTCAGCGCGGTGAACTGGCCGCCGCGCTGGACATCGCGGCCAACGACAATAGCGCGCCGCCCACTTCGCAGGGGCCTGACCCGGTGCAGCTCGGCCTCGACCTCACGCAGATGGGGCTTGATATCGTCGGCATCTTCGAGCCGACGCCCTTTGCTGATGGCAGCAATGCGCTGATTTCCGTGGGCCGCTCGATCGGCTCCGCGTTCTCGGGCGAGTGGGGCGATGCGGGTGGGCACCTGCTCAACGCCGGGCTTTCCACCGCCGGGATCCTGCCCGGCCTCGGCGATCTGGCCAAGGCAGGCAAGATCGGCAAGTGGGCGCAGACGGTGGCAGACAGCGTCAGTGCCATCGCCCACAACCCCGCCCTGCGTGAGACACTGGAGCCGGGGCTGCGCACCATCGCCGATGCGGTGGACAAGATCCCGCAGTCCGCGCTCGATGCTCTCCCTGCCGATGCCAAGGCTTCGCTGGAAAGCATGAAGCGCCAGCTGGATGAGTTCTTCTCTCCTTCCGCGCCGCCCGCGTCCGTGGTGGACGATGCGGCGGCGGCAGTGGTCAAGCGCGATCAGGTGGTCGCGGACGGGGGCACCACCGGCAACTGGTCCCCCGAGCTCAACGCCCGCAACCTCAAGCCGGACACCGATTATCTGGTCAACGGCTATACCTACAAGACCGACGATGCAGGCCGCGTGACCACCGTGGAAGGCTCGCTCAACCTCAATACGGCGGATCGCAACGGCTATCAGCAGCGCGTTTCCGGCCGCGACGATCGTCTGCCGGACGACCAGGGCGGCCACCTGATCGCCTCGATCTTCAACGGTCCGGGCGACCGGGTGAACCTCGTCCCCATGGACGGCAACTTCAACATGGGCGCGTGGAAGACGCTGGAGAACACGTTCGCCGATGCGCTGGGAAGCGGCAAGACGGTGGACGTGAACATCGACGTCATCTACAATGGCGCCAGCGGTCGCCCGGATGCCTTCGTCGTCGACTATGTCATTGACGGTGTTCCGGAAACCAAGACCTTTATGAACCGTCCCGGGGGATGATCGTGGACCTGACGCCTTCGTACCAGACCCTTGCCACCGAGATCATCCAGCATTGTCCGCCCGGTTTTGCCAGCGCACGGCTGAGCGGTGCGCTGGAGGATGGCGACGTCGCTACCGTGCAGTTGGAATGCCGGAAGGCGGACGGCGCGGTGGAGCGTCCGCGCATCCGGGGAATGCACGCCTTCACGATATCCAGCGCGTTGTTCGAACTGCAAAAGCAGATGCAAAAGCCCGGCCATTCGCCGTGGAACCGCTGCACCTTCTCTCTGTTCCCTGACGGAAAGTTCAAGTTCGACGTCGAATACGACGACTGAGCCTGCCGCGGAGGAGATTGTCGCGCGGGTTCGGAGCGGTCCTGCGCGACAGGATCTCCGGCGAGGAGGTGGAGCGTTTTGAAAACGCGGCGCAGACGGTAGAGGTCATCCTCAAGCGCCGTCTGGTGCGCTGAGGACGGCTTCCACCGCCTGCGCCTAATCGAAAAGACTAGTCCGCTAATCGGATCGCGCAGTGGCATTGCGGCTTGCCTGGGCCATCGTCCGGGGCAATCGTGAAGCAGTGCAGAGAGAGGCCGTCATGACCGATCCCGTCCAGAACGCCACCCAGACCATCCACAACCGGATGGAGACGGGCTTCCTCAACCCCATCACCAATGCCGACATCAAGGACGTGGTGCGCGAGATCAGCGCGCTTCCAGCCGCCGATGCCGACAAGGTGGTGGACGCGCTGGCGGCCGACGGCACGCTGGACCGCGTCGCGGCGGAGATCATGGACGGCTCCATCCTCGGCCTCGGCGGGCTGAGCGGGGACGAGCGGCAGGCGTTCTTCGCCGACATGGCAGGCAAGCTCGACGGCGACAGCCTGGGCGCGCTGAGCGACGCCTTCGTCCGGACCGACGATCGTTCGGGCGGCTTCACCCCGGTCACCGAACTCGGCTCGGCGATCGCGACTCATGCCGGGCCGCAGGCGAAGCTGGATTACCTGTCCGCCATCACTTCGGGCATCGAGGCCGGGCATCAGTCCGACTACGGCTTCGGCTATAGCAGCACCACGTTCGCCGACGCCGAGGCCAGTGCTGCCGGTGAAGTTCTCGGCAGCCTGCGCGGCGCCAACGCCGAAGAAGGCTTCAACCGCGTGGGCAGCCACTTGTCCGACGTGCTCAGCTCGTCCGTCGACGGGCAGATGACGACGATGGCGACCTATCCGGGCGGCTCCACGTCGATGACGTGGAACGCCAACCAGTTCGAGGCGATCATGGGCGCGGCGGCGACCATGTCCGATGCCGATCTCAAGGCGCAGATCTTCGACGCTGGGGTCGGCACCCTGCGCTCGGTGCGGGATACGAACGGGGTGATCGGCGGCCTCACGGTGGTGGGCAAGGACGACACGCTCGGCCAGATGACGAACGGGCTGGCCAAGATCGTCGACAGCGACACCACCGGCGTCATGCGCGAACTCACCTTCAACGCCGCGACGCGTGACGGCAGCGATTTTGCGGCTTATGCCAAGGAAATGCTGAACCAGGGCCGCGAGGCGGACCTTGGCGAGCAGATGGCGCGGCTTCAGATGGGCAACGACATGAACGAGAACCCGGTCGAGCGGCTCGCCCGCACCGAAATCGTTCCCAACAGTGACGGCCAGTCGCGGCTGCCCAACGCCGCCTCGCTCGGCTACTTCGTGGGCGGGGTGGCCGCCGGCGTGAAGGCGATCGATGTCGACGTGGCGAAGCAGCAGGCGATGACGACCGCCGTGCTCAAGTCGGTCCTGACCGTCGTGGACAAGGCCAAGGTTGGCGGACCGGCGGCGGCGGCGGTGGGCACGGCGGCCAGCGTCGCCAAGGAGTGGGTGCAGTTCGGCGTCAACGCGGCGATCACCAACCCCCATGCCGACGCCGCGACGACGCTTGCCCACGCCGCGCTCCCGGTCGATCCCGCTACGAAGGAAACCGGCGTCGGCTCTGCGGTGACGAGCGACTTCGAGGACGCGCTGTCCTTCACCAGCCAGTTCGCTAAGCCCTGATGCGCGCCGCGATGGCCAGTCTCCTCATGCTGGGCGCGCTTGCGGGCTGCGACGAGAAGCTGCCCGTGGTCGGCGTCGATGGCGGTGCGGGGGCGCAGCCGCAGCTTCCCGCGATCCTCCTGTCACACGACGATCCGCCGATCGGCAGCGCGCTCAACCATCGCGTGGTGCGCGCATCGCGCGATGTCGCGGTACGGCTGGAGCCGCGCTGGGGCGCATTGCAGCCCCGCATCATGACCATCGCGCCCGATAGCCGCGCGCGTCTCGGCGAAGAACTGCGCAAGGGGATGCCGCCGGGCTGGACCGCCGAACCCGTGGAGGGCTTGGCTCCGGATGGCGCGCAACTTTATGCATTCTCCTCGGGCAAGGCGTTCTTCGGCGCGTTGGTCGTTGATCCGCAGGAAGCGCCGGTCATCCCGGTGGTGATCCTGCGCAACCGGGCGCTGCTCGACAGGGTGAAGGGATAAGCCGATGCGGATCGACCAGAACACGGCCATGGCCGCCGCCAACTCCGCCAACGCCATTGCGGGTCGCGGCACCGGCGCGGGGGGCGTCACCCCTTTCGAGCTGCTGCGCGCCGATCCATTGCGTGCCCAGCCGCTGACGCTGATTGCCGCGAACGATCCGGGCACTGCCGCATCGAGCGGCGACTTGCGCGGGCAGGCGCTGTTGGCACAGGACGTCTACAACGATGTTGCGCAGCCGCCCGAAGGCTACCGCGTGGCCGATGCGGCGGACCTGCAAGTGCTTGGCCTGTCGCCCGCGCTGCTGGGGCAGGGAGAGTTCCGCGCCCGCGTCTACGCGACAGGCGAGGGCGCTTCGACCGAATACACCATCGCTTTTCGCGGATCGCAGAGCGCGGCGGACTGGGTGAACAACGCGCAGCAGGGGCTGGGCTTCGATTCCGCCCACTATCGCGCCGCGCTGGCGATCGGTGAGCGCATCGCCCGGTCCGACGCGGCGGAGCAGGTGCGTTTCACCGGCCATTCGCTGGGCGGAGGACTGGCATCGGCGGCGGCGATCGCGTCGGGCCGACCGGCGGACACCTTCAACGCGGCGGGCCTGCACGACGACACGATCGCCGATGCCCGCGCGATCCATGCCGCTGCCGCGTCACCGACTGAGGCGCAGGTGGACAGCTGGCAGGTCCAGGGCGAGATCCTGTCGTTGATACAGGACGGCGGGGACCGGCTGATAAGCCCGTTCCTCGACTTGCCCGAGGCTTATGGAAACCGTCATGTCATCGACGCGGTCGCGCCGGAGGGGACGGGTTTCATCGGCAGCTTCAATCCGGTTTCGCGCCATGGTATCGACTGGGTGCTGAGCAGCTTGCCGAACTGAGGAATGGCGCGATTGCAGGATCTTGCGCTGTTCGTCATGGCGGTGCTGGCAGGAGCCTGCTCACAGCACCCGGATGGTCACGAAGGACAATCGCACGTCATGTTACCCGATCCCGCAAAGGTCCGTCGCTCGGTGAATCATGGCGGCGCCGGACAGGCGCTGGCCGACGCCGTGTTCGAAGGTGACGTATCGCAAGTGCGGCGCATCCTTGCCGCCGATCCGGCCCTGCGCGACACCCATGTCCCGCCGGTCGCCTATCCCGATTTTGCGCCTGACGGTCAGTTCGGCGACTTGCTGACTTTCGCGGTCAGTCGGGGCGATGCGGCGATGGTGGAGGTGCTGCTCGATGCCGGGCTTTCCCCGGACGGCGCGATTGCGGGCAGGGCGCTGGACCTTGCGATCGAGCTTGACCATCTGGCGCTGGCCGAACGCCTGCTGCGCGCCGGGGCACGGGCCGATCCGGTGGCTGCGGATGCGGCAATCGTCCCGCTGCTCACCGCCGCGCGGCACGGCAATGTCGAAGCGGCCCGCGTGCTGCTGCGGCACGGTGCGGATGCCCAATGGCGGGACAGCAGCGGCGTTTCGATGTTGCAGACCGCCGTGGACATGGATTCGATGCAGGTTGCCGAAGCCATGATCGAAGCGGGCGCCGATCCTTGGCAGGCGGACAGTAACGGGACCACGCCCGCGCGCGGCATCTCCCAGGAACTGCATCTGACCTCCGTGCCAGAGGAACAGGCGCGCCGCCGCCTGATCGCGCGGATCCGCCGTGCCGACAGGCCCTGGCCTCCGCGCGGCTGATCCCGCCGCCTATCTGGCCGATCCAAAAGCTGACCTTCCAGCGGATGCCTCACCATGACGAATTAGGCCAATTCGGTTTCCTGATGCGACAAGCGCTTCTCTGGTAACGCGGTAGAGGGCGCAGCGGCGCCCACCCAGTCTCATTCGGCGTTGACGCTCGTTGTCGATGGCTTTTATGTCATTGTGTAAACGTGGGATTTCAAAATGCGAAAATTGATGATGGCCGCGGCTCTCGCGGGCCTTTTCGTTACCGGCTCGCTTGCGGTGGCGCAGGATCGGACGACGGAAGTGCCGCCTGCGGTTGCGGCAGCGTTGAAGGCGTTGCATCCGCAGCAGGGGAAAATCCGGGTCGCCGAGGCCAATGCCACGCTCGATCTTGGCTCCGCCTATGACTTCTACGGCCCGGCGGATGCCCGTCGGATTCTCGTCGACATATGGGGGAATCCGGCGCGATCCGCCGATGGTGTGCTGGGGATCGTGATGCCCGCCGGCGCTTCGCCGTTCAGTGATTCCTGGGGGGCAGTCGTATCGTACGACCCCAGCGGTTTCGTGTCCGACGAGGACGCGGCGGATGTGGACTATGCCGAAATCTTGAACCAGATGCAGGAAGGCGAGGGCGAGCGTAACGAGCAGCGCAAGTCCGAAGGCTATCCCGCCATGCATCTGGCAGGCTGGGCGGAACAGCCCAAATACGACGCGGGCACCCATTCGGTGGTCTGGGCGCAGGATCTCGACATCGCGCAGCAATCTGTCCACTCGCTAAACTATGATGTGCGAACGCTGGGCCGCAAGGGCGTGCTCAGCCTCAACCTCATCTCGTCGATGGACAAGCTTGGCGAAGTACGCGGCGCGGCGAAGGCCTTTGCCGAACATGCCTCGTTCGACGCAGGTTCGCGCTACGAGGATTTCGACGCCTCGTCCGACAAGAAGGCCGAATATGGCATCGGCGGGCTGATCGCGGCTGGCGTGGGCGTGGCCGCAGCCAAGAAGCTGGGCCTACTGGCCATCCTGCTCAAGTTCCTGAAGCCGCTGATCGTCGCGGTGATCGCAGCTTTCGCTGTTCTCCGCCAGAAGATCGCGCGCTTGCTCGGACTCGGAAAGAAGCGTGAGGACACATCGCTTCAGTCGTTCGAAACGACAGAGGAAAGCAAAGACTGAGCTTTGGAAAGGCCGGGTCGATGCGGGTAATATTCGCATTGACCCGGTCAGATCGGTTCCGCGATTGGTTGCCGGAAGATACGAGCTGGCAAGCAATTTGTTCATTCTGAAATGCTTCGGGGAGTGCAGCCTGGCGCGTGACGCCCGGTTCAGGACCCGAATGCCACGCGAAGGCGAAGCCCGTACATCCGAGGCTGGCCGTACTGGAGCGACACGAAACCACCGCTCGTTTCCATGTCGTTGACCGCAACGGCGTAGCGTTCATTCGTAATGTTGGTCGCAAAAAGCGACAGATCTACAGGACTGCCGGCAACCTGCCGCCAGTTCAGATTGAGATTGAGCAGATCATAGGATGGCAGTGTTCCGTAGTTCGTGCTGAATATGACCTGCTCGTCGACATAGCTGTATGTGGCCGCCACGGACATCGTCCCGAAGCGCTCGGGCACGGGGAGAGTGTAGGTTCCGGTCAGCGAAAGCTTGTTCTTGGGGGTGTAGGGCGCCGGCTGGCCGGGATTGATTGGAATGAAGCCGTCGTAGGGGCTCTCCGGCGGGAATGTCGGCGTGACCGTCGAGCGCAGCTTGGCGTCGATATAGGCATAGCTTGCGTCCAGGCGGAGCCCTGCGATGGGGCCAATTCCGGCTTCCACTTCCACGCCCTGCAGGCGAGATTGGCCTATGTTGACTATTGCATTGTTAGGGGGCGCAGAGCCGCGCGCGGGTGACGACGTTAAGCCCAATGCGATCTGCTGGTTCGACAAGTCGTTGTAGAACCCCGCGATGTTCAGATTGCCGGGCGCGGCACCGTGCCAGCTTGCTTTCATGCCGATTTCGTAAGCATCGACCTTCTCGGGCTCATAGGTCGTGAAGCCGCCGGCCGCGAGCGGGTTGACGCTTCCCTGGCGATAGCCGCGCGCGTACTTGCCATAAATGAGGATGTTATCGGAAGGCGTATAGTCGAGGCCCAGCAACCATGTCGGGGCGTTGCTCTTCTGGACGGGGCGGTCGAGGCATTGGGTGATACTGGTGATTGGCGGATTGCCCGGGGGGCGCAAGGTGGGATTGGCGCAGCGACCGGTCGGGGCTGCGCCCGCCGGGAAGAGATACTGGGCATTGATCGCCTGCGCGCGCGAGGTGTCCCAGGTGTAGCGCAAACCGCCGGTCACGTTCCACTGATCGCTCAGCCGGTAGGACGCCTGACCGTAAAGCGCGTGGTTGTGGAAGGAGGCCCGGAACTTCTGGATGGTCAGCGATCCCGTTCCGCCGGGGAAATTCGTGCACTGGAATGCAAAACGGTCCTCGCAGATCAATCGTGTGGCGGCATAGACGGTATTGTCTCCCAGAGGATCGCTGCGTTCCATGTAGGCACCGACTTGCCAGTCGAGCTTGCCTTCCATCGCTCGTCCCTGGACCTGGAGTTCCTCCGTGAAGTTCTCCTGGTCTGCGAGCGAACCGTTCGGCGGGGTAAAGGACGTGTTGAACGCGCCGTGGGCGCCGGTCAGCGCACCGCCTGCCACGACGGCGCCGGTACGCGGGTTGGTCTGGGAGGCCGGAACGATTGCGTCGACTCCGAAGAAATCGGAACGAATCCGGTTGTAGAACTGCGAGTAACTGGCGATATTCTTGATGGTGATCTGATCGTTCAGTTGCCAGGTCGTGGTGTTGATGGCCTGCCATTGTCTCATCAGGCTGAGCGGATCGTCAATCGCTGACTGGACTGCGAACTTGTCTTGACCCTGCCGCCGCGCGATCTGGTCGCAGATCGGAGCGCCCTGCGGGAATACTGCGCTGTTGCAAACGGTGACCTGGGGGATCTGGCCATTCGTGCGGGAGTGTAGGTAGGACGCGATCGTGTAGTTCTCGATGCTCGGCGTCAGATCCACGACCAGACTTGCGCGCAGGGCCCAATAATCGAGATCACCGAAGTCGCCCGGGCCGATGCCCGAGATGTTCTTCAGGAAGCCGTCACGAATCTGGCGGTCGACGCCGATGCGCAGCCTCGCCTGGTCGCCGAGCGGTGTGTTGACCACGGCCTGGAGCCGGCGCAAGTCGTAGTTGCCGATTGATCCTTCGACATATCCCTCGAACAGGTCGCTGGGCTTGCGGGGAACCAGAAGGACCGCGCCGCCGGTCGTATTGCGGCCGAACAGGGTTCCCTGCGGCCCTTTGAGAACCTGGACATTCTGAAGATCGAAGAAGGAGCCGGGGCCTGCTCCGTCACCGCTACCGATCGAAGCGGTGCCGCCGCGCGGCGCGACGACGTCTGCAAAGTAGATGCCGACGGAGGCCGTGGTGCGCGATTCCTGGGAAAAGCCCCTGATGGCGAAGCTGGCGTTGTCCGTGCCGAAGCGGCTGTTGGCGCTGAGGGACGGGGTGTAGAGGGCAAGGTCGTTCCCGCTGTTCACATTGCGGTCGTCGAGTTGATGCTGGTCGAAAACCGTCATGGAGATCGGCACGTCCTGCAGGCGCTCCTCGACGCGCCGGGCGGTGACGATGATGTCACCCGTTTCCTGAGCCAAGGCGGGAGTCCACCCGATTAACGCGGTCGCAGAGACGCAAGCCCGCAACGCGGACGCCTTTGTCATGGTCATACCCTCTCCATCCGATGAAAGGCCCGGCAGGGCCGCCGGTGTTCCGGCTCTTTTGCACTTCCACTTTAGGGCGCGGGCCGTCCTGCTCGACGCACCCTCGACGTGTTCAGTCGTCGCCGCTGATCTGTATGGCCCAGATATGGGCGGAGCGGTCGCGATCCATGCTGGGATCGGCCGGGCCGACCTCGGTCGCCAATCGCTTCGAGACGGCGGCCAGATCGTCGGTCTCGATCTCATAGGCGGTGATGTAGGGCCACGCCTCCATGCCGGGCAGGTTGCCCCGGACGACATGATAGCGCCGTGCGCTCGTCACCGCGTCGATCTTCCGGAAATCCGGCATATGCACATCTTCATACCAGCGGTTGCAACGCTCCTCGTCGCCTTCGCCGCCGGTCGGCCCATTGAGGGCAAGCATGAGATATTTCGCCAAAGCGCTCTCCCTATCGCTTGGGGCCTTCAACATTTCTGATTCTATCGTTTGAAGGTCTTGCTGTGACTATCAGTTAGAATCATGTGTCGCAATAGCGAATATAATGTCGAAATGTGGATCGGCATTTATCGACCCGACGCCTGCCTGCCTCTTGACCCATGACAGTTGCGCCCCCTAAATCCGGAGAATTCGAAATACTGAACAGGCTGTATGACTCGTACATCTCCCAGCGTGGCGCGCGTGGTGGCCATTCTCAACTTCATGGCCGAACATCCGGGTGAAGCTTTCACGCTCACCGATTTCGTCCGGGGATTGAAGCTCAGCCGTGCCACCTGCCACGCCCTGCTGACGAGCCTTGTCGAAGCGAACTACCTCTATCGGACAACCGACAAGAGCTACGTGCTGGGGCCTGCGCTTGTGGCGATCGGGCGTGTGGCGGACGAGTATCTGTCCCCCGTGCGGATAGCCCTGCCGGAAATGCGTTTGCTTGCAGACGAGTACGATGCCGTCTGCGCTGCCGTGTTTCGGGAGGGGAATGAGATCGTCGTGCGGGAGCGGGCTGCCTCGCGCTCGAACCTCGGCTGGTCCGTGCCGCGCGGAACCCATCTGCCGCTGAAACCGCCGGCGGGTACGAATTGGGTGAGCTGGTCGCCGCAGGAAGACGCGGACGCTTTCATCGATGCCACGTTGCCCGGCGTATCGGATGAGTATCGTGCCGAATTGCATGCCGGCATCCGACTCAGCCGTGACCTCGGGTTTCAGATCATCCTGCACACCGCCGACGCAAAGCGCGGGTCGATCGGTTGGCTGTTCGACGAGCCGGACGCAGTATCGGGCATTCGAGTGGCCACGACCCTGGAAGAGGGGGAGGACTATCCTCTCGCATCACTGGCCGCGCCGGTCTTCGACGCCCGCAAGCAGATCGCCTTTGTGCTAGTGCTGAGCGGCATTGCCGGTTCTTTCAACGGCAGCCAGATCCTGGCGATGGGGCGCCGCCTCCGCAGCGCCGCTGATCGCCTCACCGATTTCATGGCTGGCCGTCAGGCCTGATCGGCCGCCCATTCGGGCTTAGTTTGAATTCACTCTTTCTCAGCGTGGTTGACGCGCGGGGAAAAATGCGCCTATTTACAAATATCGAATAATAGTTCGAAATTGCGAATAGGCGAGAGGCATGAGCGAAGGGTTTGTCGATGGGCGGTTCGTCGCGGGATGCGGCACGCCTTTCCCGGTCGAAGATCCGTCTACGGGCGAAGTCATCGCTACGCCGACGGGTCTCTCTCTGGAGCAGGTTGCAGAAGCGATAGCGGCGGCGCGGCGTGCCTATGACGGGCCGGGCTGGAGCGAACTCGCCATGGGTGCGCGGCTGTCAATCTTGCGCGATTTTGCCGCTTCCCTGGAAAAGCGCGCGGACAGGATCGTCGATCTCATCACCCGAGAGGCCGGTTGCCCGCGATTTACGCCTTCGATGCGAAGCCAGGTGCAGACCCCTCTTGCGCAGGCGGGGCAGATATTGGACCTCGTTCAATCACTGCCGGAATGCGAGGATAATCCCCTCCCGATCAGCGAGCGGATCAATCCCATGGGGCAGGCTTACCAGAGCCTGCGCCGCTATTCGCCGATCGGCGTGGTGGCAGCCATCGCAGCCTATAACTTTCCCTTCCTTACCGCGCTCTGGAAGGTCATGCCCGCGCTTGCGGTCGGCAACACCGTTGTCTTGCGTCCAAGCCCGCTCACCCCCTTGTCGGCCGTGGTGTTTGGAGAGGCGGCGCTGGAAGCGGGCCTGCCTCACGGCGTGCTGAACATCGTGACGGAAGGGGGTGTCGAGGGCGCGCAATTGCTCACCACCCACCAGCACGTCGATATGGTCGCATTCACCGGTTCGACGGCCGTCGGCGTAATGGTCGCGCAGCAGGCGGCCCCGACGATGAAGCGGCTTCAGCTCGAATTGGGTGGGAAGTCGGCGCAGATATTCCTGCCGGATGCGCTTGAGAAGGTCGTGCCGGTCATGGTCGGCGCCTGTACCGCGCACGCCGGGCAAGGGTGCGCGCTGGGAACGCGCATCTTCGTTCCGGAGGCGGAGAAGGCGGCCATAGCCGAGCGGATACGGTCTGCCTTCGCCCAGATCCGGATCGGTGCGGCGGAAGATCCCCAGACGCAGTTGGGACCTGTCGTCTCGGCCGCGCAGCGTGCGCGCTGCGAGCATTTCGTCCAGGCCGCGCTCGATGCCGGTGCCACGCTGATCACCGGGGGCAGCCGTCCCGCTGGACTGGCTGACAAGGGCTACTACTTCGAACCCACCGTGCTGGATATCGCCGATAACCGGAATCCGGCTGCGCAGGAGGAAATCTTCGGGCCGGTCGTTTGCCTGATCGGTTACCGGGATTTCGACCATGCCGTCGCGATGGCAAACGATTCCGCCTACGGCCTTTCGGGCTATGTTTTTGGGGCGGACCGGCGTCAGGCGCTCGATGTGGCCCTCCGGATCAAGAGCGGCACCGTGAACGTCAACGGCGCGATGATGAGCAGCTACGTGTCGGCCGGCGGCCAGCGAATGAGCGGCATCGGGCGCGAGCGCGGCGTGGAAGGGATCCGCCTTTACCAGCAACTCAGCTGCATCAACATGGGGGCCTGACATGAAAGGTTTGGTAGACGGGAAGGTGGCCGTCATCACCGGGGCAGGGTCCGGGGTCGGACAGGCCGCGTCTCTCCTGTTTGCGCGCCATGGTGCACGCGTGGTGGCCGCGGACATCGATGCCGCCCGGGCCGATGAAACCGCGGCGCTGATCGCGGCGGAAGGCGGGGAAGCCCGTGCCGCGCGGTGCGATGTCGCGGACGAGACAGAGGTCGAGCGCCTGATCGCATTCGCGGTGGCCCACTATGGCCGGCTCGACATTCTCTACAACAATGCCGGCATCACGGTCATGGGGGCGCCGGGGGAAGGGCCGAAGCGGCTGACGACGACCTCCGCCGAGGAAATCTGCGCGGTGCAGGCCGTGAACGTCAACGGCGTGCTGTACGGGTGCAAGGCGGCGATCACGGCATTTGAGCAGCAGGGCGGCGGAGGCGTCATCGTGAACACCGCTTCGATCGCCGGTCTGATCGGCTATGGCGGCGTCGCTTATGGGGCGACGAAGGGCGCTGTCGTCGGCCTTACGCGGACGCTGGCGATGGAAGTGGCCGGCAAGGCGATCCGGATCAATTCCGTTTGTCCTGCCGGAATGCCGACGCGGTATGGCGGAATGGACATGGGCGGGCCCAATGCGGAGAAGGTCCGCCAGGGCATGAGCGCGGCTCATCCTCTGGGGCGGCCCATAGATCCCATGGACTGTGCGAATGCCGCGCTTTTTCTGGCCTCGGATCTGGCTGCCAACATAACCGGCGTCAACCTGCCGGTCGACGGCGGCCTTTCGGCCGGCGTGCCGCTGCGCAGGTGAGGAAGGTTGATCGCCTCGATCGCTGCGAGGAGCGACCGGAATGCATGGAGGGAGAGCCGATGAAGCAGATCGTACTGCGCGCCTATCCGCAGGGCGCGCCGAGAGCCGAAGATTTCGCCGTCGAAACCCTGGCCATTCCAGAGCCCTCGGCGGGAGAAGTCCTGCTGAAGACCTATTGGCTTTCGCTGGATCCGCTCATCCGCTTCGCTCTGGACGAACAGCGGCTTACCGGACGCGCGCAGGTGCGTCCCGGTGAAGTCGTTTATGGCGGAGCCGTCTCGCGGGTCGAGGCGTCGAATGCTGCCGGTTGGACGGTGGGGGACTGGGTAGAGGGGCGGATCGGGTGGCGCGAATATGCCGCGATCGATCCGCAGCTCGTACCTCTGCGCAAGCTGGATTGTCAGGCCGCGCCGCCTTCCGCTGCCTTGGGGCTGCTCGGCATGCCCGGGCAGACTGCCCATGCCTGCATGATCGAAATCGGCAGGGTCAAGGCGGGCGAGACGGTCGTCATATCGGCGGCTGCTGGCGCCGTCGGCAGCATTGCCGGCCAGATCGGCAAGATATTGGGCGCCCGGGTGATCGGTATCGCTGGCGGCGAAGCCAAATGCCGGGCGGTGGAAGCCCTCGGCTTCGATGCCTGTGTCGACTACAAGTCCCCCGATTTCCCGCAGAAACTGAAGGCGCACTGCGACGGCGGCATCGACGTCTATATCGAAAATGTCGGCGGTCCTGTAACCGACGCCGTGCTGCCTTTGCTGAAATACCAGGCCCGGATGCCGGTATGCGGCTTCATCGCCTACTATGGTATCGGCCTGGAGGGCCCCGGTCCCGATCGCCTCCCGGGGTTCATGCGTACCATCATGTCGAAAGGGCTGGAGGTCCGAGGCTTCGGCGGGGCCCTTACGGCTGGGCCTGAGGCACTCGAAGACCTTGCCGGATGGTACAGGGAAGGGCGGATCAAACTGACCGAAGCCGTGGTCGAAGGCCTTGAGCAGGCGCCCGCCGCATTCGCGGGCATATTCAGCGGCAACAGCCATGTCGGCAAGCTGGTGGTGCGGGTCGCCGATGACCAGTGATGGGCCGGTGAGGGGGCAGACCCTTGGTTCGCATGCCGGTCCGCGTGTCATTCGGCTCGATGGTGCCCGCAATTTCCGCGATCTCGGCGGCTATACAGGACTGGACGGCCGTCCGGTGCGTCATGGCCTGCTCTATCGCTCGGGAAGTCTTGGCGGACTGACTTCAGTGGGCCGGCAGAGTCTTCGCTCTCTGGGCATTTGCAGCCTCTGCGATCTGCGCACTTCGCAGGAGCGCGCTTCTGCTCCGGTCGATTGGTACTCCGCCTTGGGCCTGCGCTATTGGTCGCGAGATTATGAGACGAGCTTTGGCGAACTGCGACGTCTCATGACCTCGGACCTGCCGGATGTGGAAAGCGCCCGAGCCGCCATGATCGAGGGGTATCGGCGCCTGCCGTTCGAGCAGGCCCCGGCCTACCGGGAACTGTTCCGGCAGCTCCATGAAGGGTCTTTGCCGCTGGTGTTCAACTGTTCGGCGGGCAAGGACCGCGCCGGGACCGCAGCTGCAATCATTCTCCTGGCCCTGGGTGTTTCCCGCGAGCAGATCATGGCCGATTTCGCCGCGACCGATGTTGTCGGAGGGCTGGAAGGGCTGGTCCTACAATCCAGGGCGCAAGGTGGCGTACTGGGGCGACAGCCGGAGGCTGTAATCCGGGCGATCCTGAGCGCCGACCCTGCTTATCTAGGCGCGGCGCTCGATCGGATCGCCCCGGATCCGGAGTGTTTTCGCGGCTACCTTGAAGCGCAACTCGGCGTGGACAGCGCGCGCTTGGCCACGGTTCGAGACCGTTTGCTGGCCCGGCAAGGGGACTTCGGTTGACTCAATTATTCTATATATAGATAATATATTCGCCATATAGAATTATAAGCATGGCGATTTGCGTGACGGGAGAGCAGGCATGTCGAGATCATCGGGAGAAGTTGAACCTTCCCTGGCACTGTCAGGCCTTGGCGGCGGGGGCACCGCAGGGGCCATGCCGTTGGCTGGCGCGGAAGCGGCGCGCGCGTCCAGGTCGGCCGAGACGGAACAGGCGGCAACCACCAGGTCCGCGAGTGAAGAACGTATCCGGCCTCATGCCTATTACGTTCTCATTGTCCTGACTTTGGCAGGGTTGCTGAATTTCCTCGATCGATTGATTCTGTCCATTCTGGCGCAGAGCATCAAGGTCGATCTCCAACTGACCGATGCGCAATTGGGCTTTCTTCTCGGGACCGGGTTTGCCGTTTTCTACTCGGTCGTCGGGATCGCGATGGGGCGGATCGCCGATGTCCTCAGTCGCACGCGCCTGATGGCGACGGGTCTCGTCACCTGGTCGATCATGACCGCCGCCGGGGCAGGCGCGACCAGTTTCGCGGGGCTGGGCGCGGCCCGGATCGGTGTCGGCGTGGGTGAGGCCACGGCGAACCCCTGTTCGCATGCCTTGATCTCGGACTACTTTCCGGCTCGAAATCGCGCAGCCGCCTTGGGCACTTATGTAGCGGGCGCCTATCTCGGCGGCGCCGCGGCCTTGGTGCTGGGAGGCTATATTCTCCAGCATTGGCCGACCATGTGCAGCAGCGTTCCGGGCGCGTTCGCATGCGGCATCAAGGGATGGCAGGCTGCACTGCTGATCGTCGGCCTGCCCGGACTGCCGCTGGCGGTGCTGGTGGCGAACCTGCGGGAACCGGCTCGCCCCGGCAAGGAAGTGATCACGCTGCCACGCTTGCTGATCCGCGAGTTCGGGGCGGCCATTCCGCCGTTCACTCTGATCAGTCTTTATCGAACCGGCAATACAGCGGCCCTCCGCGCCAATCTGGCCTTGATCCTCCTTCTGGCGGCATTGGCAACGGCCCTGATCCTGATGACCGGAGACGCGGCGCAGTGGAGTGCGATTGCACTGGGCGCCTATGCGATCGTCAGCTGGGGTCAGGCGCAGAAGGCACGGGACCTGCCGTTCTATCGGCTCACCTTCGGCTGTCCGACATATGTCCTTGCCATGTTGGGCGGCGCTTTGGTTGCGTGCTCCACGGGAGCGGTCAGCGCCTGGACCGCGGCTTACGCGATCCGGATACTCGGCATGTCGCCCGCTTTGGCGGGCGGCACCCTGGGACTCAGCATGGCGGCGACCTCGGCGGTAGGCGTGATCGGTGGCGGCTGGATCGCGGATCGCTGGAAGCAGCATGATCGGCGTGCGCCCGTCTGGATTGCGGCGATCAGTGCGATCGGTACGTTGCCGGCACTGGCGATCATGCTGCGAGCGTCCAGCGCCGCTGATTTTCTACCGGGTTTTGCTCTGTTTGCGCTGTTTTCCGCAGGCTGGGCGGGCGCTTTCGCGGCCATGATCCAGGACCTGGTGCTGCCGCGCATGCGGGGCGGGGCAGCTTCGGCTTTCGCCCTGGTCAACATCGTGATTTCCGCCGGTGCCGGGCCCTACTGGGTTGGAAAAGTCAGCACGACGACGGGATCGCTCGCCAAGGGCATGATCAGCGTCCAGCTACTCGTCCCCCTGGCGCTGGTTCTTCTGTATCTGGCGGCGCGCAGGCTTCGCCATGAAACGCCCGCGGCCCGTGCCGCGCGGGCTCAGGCTGCGGGAGAGCCGTCCGCCGACCTGAGGCCGATCCCCTTCAATGCCTGAGCACAGCAATTAGCAGGAGGTTTGCAATGGCCGATGTTCTGACGCGCGATGATCCGCTTTACGAAGAACTCTACGATGTCCGCCGCGAAGCGATGGAAATGGGAAATCTGATCGAGGAGGACGTCAATCCCAAGCTGGCTGAGCTGCGGGCACACGGATCTGTCCACAAGGGCTCCCTGCGCTCTTTGCTGGGATTGCCCGAAGTGAAGCGGCACAAGGTCGGTCTCGACAGGCAGAGCTACACGGTACTGGGCTTTGCAGAGTGCGAAACTGCGTTTCGTGAAAACGGCAGATACTCCTCCCATATCATTCATCACCCCAACCCCACCGACGAACAGCTCATGGGGATCCTGGAGATGGATGGTCTGCAGCATCTGGCCTATCGCAAGACACTCCAGCCGATGTTCATCAAGCCGCGCACACTTACCTGGTGGCGGCAGCGCTGGATCAACGACATTGTCGAGACGCTTATAGAGCGTCTGAAGCATCAGGATCGCGCCGAGCTCAATCTGGAATACTGCGCGCGGGTTCCCGTCCATACGGTGACGCGGGCCATCGGTCTCGAAGGCGATGACGCCCTCGTGTTCCGTCAGGCACTGATGCGCAGCAGCGAAATCAGCCAAATCGCGCCCGAGGTACGGGCCGCGGCGTCCGAAACGGTGTGGCGCATGCTGGCGGAACTCATCGGCTGCCGCCGCGAGGTGCCGGGTGACGATGTCGTGTCCAAGCTGATCGAGGCAACGGTGCAATTGCCCGACGGAACCGAACGTCCACTGAGCGACCGCGAGATCGCGATCAACAGCCGGCTCGTCATGGTTGCCGGCGGAGGCACCTCCTGGCGCCAGTTCGGCATCACGCTCTGGGCGCTGCTAAGCCGCCGCGAACAGCTTGAGGCGGTAAAGGCCGACCGTTCGCTCGTGGACGCGGCAATCGAGGAATCGGTGCGCTGGAATGTTACCGCACCGGTTTTCAGCCGCCTGGTCACCGAGGACGTCGAACTGGGAGGGGTCGCCATACCGGAGGGCTCCGTTGTCGAACTCTGCACCGGGGCGGCCAATCGCGATCCGTCGCGCTGGGACAATCCCGATGACTATGACCTGCACCGCGCAGCAAAGCCGCATCTGGGCTTCGGTATCGGCCAGCATCAATGCCTGGGCATGAATGTCGCGCGCAGCGAGATCAACGTCGGGATCAATGCGCTTCTGGACGCCTTTCCGGATCTGCGCCTCGATCCTGAAGCGCCTGCGCCTTTCCTGACCGGAGGGCTGGAGCAGCGCGGTATCTCGGCTCTTCCCGTCCTGCTGCGCTGATATGGTACAGCGCCGCGAGATTGCCGCCTGGGGGCCGCGTCCGCTGCCGGTGATCGATGCCGATTCCGGTTTCTTCTGGAAAGCGGGTGAAGCCGGCTCGCTTCGCGTGCAGCGCTGCGCCTGCGGTCGCTACCAGCATCCACCGATGCCGCGTTGTCTCGCCTGCGGCGGCGGGGATGTATCTCCCGTGGACGTTTCGGGGGTCGGGCGGGTGGCGACCTTCACGATCAACCATCAACCCTGGCGGAGAGAACTGCCCGTCCCTTATGTCTTTGCCGCCGTCGAACTGGCAGAGCAGGAGCAACTCTACCTGCTGACCAATATCGTCGATTGCGATCCTGAAGACGTGGCGATCGGCATGCCGGTGGAGGTTTTCTTCGTCCAGCATGAGGATGTCTGGCTCCCCCTGTTCAGGCCGCGCGGAGACAAGGCGTGACAGTCCATGCCGAAAAGCTGGTGCGCATTACGGGTGCGGGCCAGTCTCTGGTAGGGCGGCCATCCGCCCGCAGCGCTTTGCAGCTCACTCTCGATGCCTGCGCGGAGGCTATCGCCGACGCCGGCATCGCCCTAGATGAGATCGACGGGCTGACGACTTACCCGGGGCCGGCAGGCGATGGCTCCGGATTTTCTCCGGTAGGCGCCACCGAAGTGATGCTGGCTTCCGGGATGAGGCCGATCTGGGTCGGGGCCTCGACAGAGGGGCATGGTCACATGAGCGCGATATTCAGCGCCATCCAGGCGATTGCCTCGGGAATGTGCCGCCATGTCCTGGTGTTCCGGACGGTGGCCGAAGCCAGCGCACGCATGATTCAGGCAGGCGCGAAAGGCGCCTCCTCGCCCGCACGGGCAATGCGGGGGAACATGTGGTCGGCGCCTTTCCTGGCGCTTTCGCCTGCGAACACTTATGCGCTCTACGCGCAGGCCTATCGCCATCGCTACGGAATGACCGAGGCCCAATTGGGGGCGATCGCGGTCAACAGCCGCGCCATGGCGAGCCTGAATCCCAATGCGATCTATCGCAAGCCGATAAGCCTGGACGACTATCTGGATTCCCGGCTGATTTCCTCGCCCTTGCGTCTTTATGATTGCGACACGCATATCGACGGCTCCACGGCGATCCTGCTGTCTCATCGCGATGCCGCCGGAGGACTGGCGCGTGATCCGATCGAGATCGAGGCGATGGGAATGGCTTTGGGCGGGCTCGGGGTCGGGCGGCATGTCGGCGACTTCACGAGCCTTCCGGCCGAGGGCGTGGGAAAGATGCTGTGGTCACGAACCGATCTGAGACCCGGCGATGTCGATCTCGCGCAGATCTATGACGGCTTTTCCATCCTGACCTTGCTGTGGCTGGAAACTCTGGGCCTGTGCGGCCAGGGCGAGGCGGCACGCTTCGTCGAGGGAGGCTCGCGCATAAGTCTGAAAGGACAATTGCCGCTGAATACGAGCGGCGGCCAGCTCTCGGCGGGGCGCTTCCATGGTTACGGTCACCTCCATGAGGCATGCCTGCAACTCTGGGGCAAGGCCGGCGCTCGCCAGGTTGCGCGGGCGCGTACCTGCCTCGTCGCCAACGGCGGATATGGATATGGCGCGCTGCTCCTGAAGCGGGGCTGAGGAGCGCGACCTTGACAAACGGGCAAGTTGTGCGAAAAATTCTAATTGAAGAATATAAATTCGAAATAGAGAACTTATGGGAATGAGGAGCTGCGACGATGGCGGTAAAGGAACGCACGGAAACCCTGTCCTCCAGGATTGAGGAACAGCCTGGTCAACACAGCGCGGCGCAGACGCGCAGATCGCTGATCGACGCGGACGCGCATCTCGATCCGCCCCATGAAATGTGGAAGGACTACCTGCCCCAGCACCTGCGTGCGCTCGCGCCGTACATAGAGGAGGGCGAGGAGCATGACTGGGTCGTCTTCGAGGGCAACCGGCGCCCGGTCAAGCAACTGAACAACACTGCCGGAAAGTCCGGCAAGGATTTCAAGGTGAATGTGAAGCGGTCCGAGATGCGGGCCGCCTGGCTGCCCGACCAGCGCCTTGCCGACATGGATCAGGATGGCATCGAGGCGGCTGTCATCTTCGGCGGGGGGCCGCTCGGGACCAGGAACAGCGAACTCTATATCGCCAGCTTCGAAACCTACAATCGGTGGCTCTGGGATTTCTGCGGGGCCGATCGCAAGCGTCTCCAGGGCGTTGCCTACCTGCCCATGCGCGATGTGGACGAAACGATCCGCCTGATGCGCCAGGCTGCGAAGCTCGGGTTTCGGACAGTGAACATACCCGCGTTTCCCCAGTCGGCCGACGGCATCAGCACCACGGCGACGGTCAAGGCGATATCCACGGGGCAAGGGGCTGCCCTGACCGGAAATCCGACCGGCGATCGCTCTTATCTGGACCCTGAGTTCGAGCGCTTCTGGGCGGAAGTATGCGAACTCGACCTGACCGTGACCGTGCACCTTGGGGCGCGTGTCCCCCGATTTGGCGAGAAGGCCCATTTCCTGCCCGACATGCTCATGAGCAAGCTGTCGATGGCGGAGCCGATTGCTGTCCTGATCTTCGGCGGGATTTTCGAGCGTTTTCCCAAGCTGCGGTTCGTGACCGTGGAAAGCGGGGTCGGCTGGTTCGCCTGGGCTGCGGAATACATGGACCGGACATGGGAGCGTCAGCGTTTCTGGACGGACAGCCCGATCTCGCAGCCGCCAAGCCACTTCATGGAACAGAACGTCTACGGCTCCTTCATCCAGGACCGTATCGGCATCCTGCAACGAGACTGGGTGGGAGGGCGCAATATCATGTGGTCCTCGGACTATCCCCATTCGGAAACGTCCTGGCCGCAGTCTCACGACATCGTTGCGAGGGATTTTGCCGGAGTGCCGGATGCGGATATCCATGAGATCGTCTATGCCCGTGCAAAACGGGTCTATCAGATCGACTGATGGTAAAGGAGCAGAGCAGTCGATTGGACTGCTCTGCTCCGATCTTGGTTCTACAGGCCCAGTGTTCTACAGGCCGAGTAACGCGTAAGTATCGTGGCGTTCGACGCCCGAGCCCAGTCGGCGAACGAAGATATTCACGATCTCGGGTTCGACGCGCTGGGTAATCGCCCAGTGGTAATAGCCATAGATCTGGGCAGCGCGGTAGTCGTCCCATGCCGATTGCAGCTCGGGAGCAGTGCCTCCATGGGCCCGCAAGCGGTCAAGGTAATGGGTCAGCAGTCCTCGCTCTTCCCGTCCCGCCACGTCTTCGGGCAGGATCGCTGCTATATGGTAGGCGACGTCCTGCGCCCAGTTTCCCCGCTGGACGAGCTGCCAGTCGGTAAGTCCCGGCCCTTCGGCGGTCCTGTAGAAATTGCCGGCGTGGCAGTCGCCATGAAGGATGGTCATCGGAGCGCCGGCGAAGCGCCGCTCAAGCCGCTTCATGCCTTCGATAAGCAGCGCCGCGTCACCGGTTCGCTTGTCGAGGGGGGCGCAGCGCGGCCCGTCCATCAGGTTTTGCAGCTGCGATGCCGAGAAATGCGGGCTGGTTGCGAGGTAAGCCAATCGGAACGGAATCCAGTCGTTCCCGGCCAGCAGGCCCGAGGCGGCATGGAGGCGGGCGATCTGGTCAAGGCTGGCTTCCGCCTGTTCGCGCGTGAACGGTTCGAGCGCCGAACAGAAGTGCGCGCCCGCCGCAATCAGGTCCTCCATGATCAGCAGCGCGCTGCCGCCATCGTCGGCAATCACGGGGAGCGTCCGGGGAACGCGCAGGGAAAGCTGGGGCGCAATGCGGGCGTAGAACTGCGCTTCGCGCACTGCGGTCGCACCGGCCCGCTGCGAGTTCTCGACCCCGAACATGGCCTTGATGCAAAAGCGATGGGTCTTCTCGGGGGCATTCGCGAAGCGAACCCCCAGGCGAACCTTGGCCGCGACGGTCTCGAAATTGTCGATATCGCCTACCCACGTCACTTCGGCCCCGCCCGATACCGGCGCGAGGGCGCGGCCCAGCCATTCCGGATCCAGCGCATCCTTCAAGTCGGCCGGAACGGTAGACTTTGGGTGAGCGCCTGCTTCCATACTTCCCAACATCCTCATCCTCCCTAAGGTATAATTCTAGGCCAGCAATGCGTCGAAGAAGGCCAGCGTCTGCGCCCAGGACAGGCGGTCGAGCAGCGGGTCGTAGCGCACGCCGGGGACATTGCGCATGTCACCGGCCTCTTCGTCGGAGAACCCGTGCCAGCCGTCGCTGTAGATCGTGATATGATGGTCTACCGATGCAGCGGTCATTTCCCGTTGCAAGGTTTCAACGTCCTCCGCCGGCGCATAGGGATCATGGGCCCCGGTGAGGATCAGCAGCCTGGCCTGGACGCTGCCTTCCCGTGCCGGCATGGCGGTCGTCAACAGGCCGTGCAGGCTCACGCCCGCCTGTAGGGCCGCGCCGCTGCGCGCCAGTTCAAGCACGCAGCGTCCACCCAGGCAGAAGCCGACGGCTCCGACCTTGCCGGGATCGACGATGTCCAGTGCGCAGAGAGCTTCGAAAGCCGCTATCGTCCGTTCTCGCAGCTTCGCGGGATCATCGAGCAGCGGGGCCAGCGTTGGTCCTGCCAGCTTGGGATCGGGAAAGTAGGCTTCGTCACCGTAGAGGTCCGCCGCAAGAGCAACATAGCCTTGGCGCGCAAGTGCATGCGCACGCCGCGCCGTGCCGTCTCCAAGCCCGCGGGCATCGTGCAGGACCAGGACCGCCGGGTGGGGGCCTGCGCCCTCAGGTACAGCCAGCCGTCCGACGCAGCGGGTCTCCTGGTGGTTGTAGGCGAGCGCGCGAAGGTCCGTGCGGGTGAGGGTGCGTTCCTCAGAATACGACATCGGCGACCTTCAATCCGATGATTTCGTCTTCGCTATAGCCCAGCGCGGTCAGGATCTCCTCGCTGTTCTCGCCCAGTGCAGGTGCGGGGCGCGGCGCGAGCGGACTGCCGTCGAACTGGATCGGAGTGCTGACCATCGGCATGATGCGCCCGGCGCCGTAGTCGACAGGCTGGATATAACGATTGGCCCTGACCTGCGGATCGTCGGCCAGTTCCGCGACATTCTGCACGATGTCCCACTGACCCTCCTGGCGGGCCAGGATCTGGCGCCAGTCGGCCAGCGACTTGCCTGCAAACAAGGCGTCGAGTTCGGCCACGCAGGCGCCGACGTTGCGCCTGCGGTCGCTGTCCTGCGCGAAGCGGGGATCGTCGGCCAGATCGGTTCGGTCCGCCGCCAGGCAAAAAGGCGCCCAATACCGCTGACTCTGCAGCATGCAGAGCGCGATGAAGCGGCCGTCCAGGGTCCTGTAGGTATTGACAAGCGGGTTGTTCACCTGGTCGCGCGGGACTTTGCGAGAACCGCTTTCCCCCAGGGTTGCCTCGCTTATCGATCGCTGCATCTGCCACATGCCCGTTGCGAGCAGCGACACATCGACCACGGGGGCATGTCCGGTCATCAATCGCTGCGCGACCGCGGCGGCGACGCCGCCTGCAAGCATCGCTGCGGCGGTGGTGTCCCCGAACGCAGGGCCGGGCGGGGGGAGGGGATAATCCGCACTTTCTGCCGTGAGCGAGGATGCGATGCCGGCCCGCGCCCAATAGGAAATCGCGTCATAGCCGCCCTTGTCCGCCTCGGGGCCCTGCGCGCCGACACCGCTGCCCAGCGCATAGATTATATCGGGATAGCGTGCGCGCACCTGCTCCACGGAAATTCCCATACGCCGGCGCGCTGACGGCAAAAGGTTGGTCAACAGGACATCGGCGTCTTCCAGGAGAGAGTAGAATATGTCCTGGCCCGCTGTCTGCCGCAGGTCGAGGGTGATGCTCTGCTTGCCGCGGTTGTAGCTCTCCCATGACAGGACGAAGCCGTGATCTCCGGGCTGCGAGGTGCCCACGCGCAGACCTCGAAGGGGATCGCCGGTGGGCGGCTCGATCTTGAGCACGGTCGCACCCATGTCTGCGAGCATGCCGCCTGCAGCGGGAACGAAGGCCCACATCGCCACCTCGATAATACGAATTCCCGCCAGCGGTCCGTTCATCGTCCTCTCCAACATCCATGCCGTTCTTTGTACGACGGTCATCTCGAGCATTCATATCAGATTGTTCGCAATATGGAACGATAATTCTCCATATTGACCAAATTGAATGTGCGAGGTTTATTATTCGAAACTGAACAGAGGGTAGGATGGCGCTGGATTCGAGAAATTCCACGGGCGATGGCCCCCCCATGACAGCGCTTCCCACCATGGTGGAAGAGGCGCTGCGGCATGCCCCTGAAGCGAAGGCTATCGAGTTCGACGGGCGCTGGTATCACTGGATGGAAATTGCGCAGCTTGCTCAAGCCGTCCGCCAGTCAGTCAGGATCGCAGGGGGAGGCGTCGATGCGCCGGTCGCGCTCGTTGCCCGCAACCATCCGGCGGTGATTTCCGCGCTTCTGGGGTTGCTGGCGGAAGGGCGCAGCGTCCAGATGATCTACGCTTTCCAGTCCTCTGCGGCGCTCGCCAGGGATATCGAACGTCTGGAACCCTGCATTGTGATCGCCATGGCGCAGGATATCGGCACTGAGGTGCGGGATGTCCTGGCGTCGCACGATGTCGCCGCGATCGCGCTGGAGGAGATGTCGGCAGCGGTGTTGCCGGGCTTTGAGCAAACGGCGCGTGTCGTCCAGGGGCCGGAACACCCGTGTGTCGAGATCCTGACCAGCGGGACGACCGGACCGCCCAAGCGCTTCCCTATCAGCTTCGACATGATTTCTCGGCATATGATGGGAAACGTCGGGATGGCCGGCGCCGCCCGAAAGGGAGAGGAAAATCCGGTTCCGTTCCTGCTCTTTTTCCCGATCGGTAATATCTCCGGGATTTATTCGACGATCCCCACTCTGCTGCGGGGGCAACCGGCAGTGCTGCTCGAACGCTTTTCGCTGCCGGCATGGCGGGAGTTCATCCTTCGTTACCGCCCTGCGGCCAGCGGGCTTCCGCCGACGGCGTTTCAAATGTTGCTGGACGCCGACATTCCGCGCGAAGATCTTGCGTCGATCAAGGTGATGGCCACCGGCGCCGCGCCGCTTGATCCAGGCGTTCAGCGAGCCTTTGAGGAAAAGTACGGTATCCCGGTTCTGCTGTCTTATGGGGCGACGGAATTCGGCGGACCTGTGGCGACGATGAACCTGGAACTGCTCCAACGGTTTGGAACATCAAAGCTCGGCAGCGTCGGTCAAGCGATGCCGGGCGCGAAACTGCGGGTCGTCGATTCTGCGAGCGGGGCTCCGCTCCCGGCGGGAGCTGAGGGCTTGCTGGAAGTCGTGTCGCCGCGCATCGGTGCGGATTGGATACGGACCTCGGACATTGCGGTCATCGATGCGGATGGGTTTCTCTTCATCCGGGGGCGATCCGATGGTGCGATCCTGCGTGGAGGCTTCAAACTAGTTCCCGACGTGATCGAACGCGCGCTCATGCAGCATCCGGCGATTGGCGCGGCAGCAGTGGTCGGGGTCGACGATCGGCGATTGGGGCAGGTTCCCGGTGCCGTGATCCAATGCGCCGCAGGTGCGACCCTCACGGCACATGAGGCCGAGGTTCACCTTCGCGCACTGCTTCCGGCAACCCACATCCCGGTCTATTGGTGCTTCGTGGAGGAACTTCCCAAAAACCCGTCGATGAAGATCGATCGCCCGGCTGTGGCAGGTTTATTTATTGACGCCGGTGCGGTCAGCTAGATTTGCACTCTTCGGGCCGGATGTTTGCCTGTGCCATGGGTGACAACCTTGCGCGCGGCGGGGCTGCGCATACGCCCAAGGACTACCCAGTCGTTGGTTTGCGGCAGAGCATCAATATGGCAGCATCGAAGTACGAGCTCCGGCAAAAGCGTTGCGATGCCCCCGAGACGGCGTTTACCTGAAGGCGTAACATCGTCATCCGCGACGGCGATAAAGCGGCGCTGGAGCGTGAGCATGTGACTGGCGAAGGTTGAAGAAGACGACCGTATGATCGACGACGTGATCGCCGGATCTGAAACTCACGGCACTCGGCCCGCGTGAACGCCTGAGCAAACTGGATCGCGCACATGCGGCTGGATATCCCGACGATCGCACTCTTGAGGCAAGCCGAGACAACCGTGATTCGGCCGGTTTCGCTCGCCCTTGGCACAAGATCCTTTGTGATCCGAATACAACGGTCCAATGATCCCGTTCGAGATAACGAAGCATCGAACCGCGCCCGGCCGCCCGAGTAGGCGACGCCTATTCGGGCACCCTCAGGTCGGCATCGCCATGATTTCCTCGTAACGGGCCTCGGCAACTCCGTAGAAACGGCCGCAATAGCGCACAAGCCCTGCCCGATCGCGGATGGTGACCAGGCCGCGCTGGGCCTTGATCCAGCCTTCGGCTTCAAGGTTATGGATGGCATGGGTGATGCTCGCGCGGCGCACCCCAAGCATTACGGACATATTCTCGTGGGTGAGGGACAGATCGTCGTTGCCGATCCGGTCGTGATACATCAGCAGCTTTCGCGCCAGACGCTGCTGCACCGTCGCGCGGACCGCCGCGCTGGCGGCCAGGCTAAGCTGAACGATTAGTGTCTGGATGTAGCGTGTAAAATAGCCCGGCAGCGTTAAGCTTGCTGCGAGCAATGCCTGGAACTCTCGTCGATCGACGGCATGCGCTTCGCCCTCGATCTGCACGCAGCTGTCTCGCTGCGGGAGAAGGTTGGAAATCGCGCTTGCCCCAACCAACCCTTCACGTCCGACTACCGCGACCTCGATTGGCTCCGAGATGTCGCCGGTTTCCAGGTTGGAAACCACGCCCGTCTCGACGAAGAATATCTTTTCCTGGGGTCGGCCTCGGCGTTCCAGATAACAGCGCGCGGGAAGCCGTTCCCAGTGGAGGATACGGTCCATTTCCGCACGATCGGCGCGCGTCATTCCGAGCAACAACCTGTTGCGGGTTCCCAATCGATCCAATCCGCCTGTCATCGGTAGTTCCCTCCCCCCGGCTTCTCGAGCCAAGAGATTCGCACATGTTATGCAATCGTTACAACGGCCATCGTCAGCCGAGGTTCCAAATAGCGGGATGGCGAACGAAGAATGGCAAAGGCCTGACAGATCTCATCTTTTTAACAGACCTGATCGATTTACTGCGCTTCGCAGGCCTTACCCGAGCCTCATCAATATGTACGCCGCCGTACATAGTTAGTCCCTATTAACAAAATAACGGTGGCGGTATTACCGGCTCGAGAGAGCGTATCACGGCAGCAGAACGGAATAAGCGGTTTCGTCCGGGAGGTGGGACCCGGCCGGTAACGCGAACTCAGCCTGATCAATCGCGGAGAGGAGCACCCCTTATGAGCTTCACGGGGAGGAAGGGCCGGTCGAGCCAGCACGCCTCGACCTATTTTGCACCGCCGCCGCATCGGTCGTGGACGCGCCTCGAAGGCAACGAGCGCGCATCCCTGACCCCGACCCAATCGCAGGCACTGCAGCAACGGTTGTGGGCCGTAATGGACGGCGAATGAATATAAGGTGCGCAGTGGCACCCTTTGCAAATCAGATCTCAGGAACAGAGGATTGTCGATGACGGAGTTCAGTAATTTTGGCGAGGGGCTGGATCGGGCCCGAATGGCAGGCGAGCATATGACGTCCAACGCGAAAGCGGCTACAGAGCACATGCTCAGCTGCGGACAAGAAATCCAGAGCAAAGTGGTCGAACAGGCCGCCGGAGCTCGCGACCGTTTGATGACTTGTCTCGAAGATCTCGTTCATGCCCCCGACGCGGGCACGGCCACGCAGATCAGCGCATCATACATGGTTGGCTCTCTCAAGGCCTATGGCGATAACATGGCCCATTGGGCCCGGTTCTTTCAGCAGAACTTTCACCGCAGCTTTGACAGTCTGCGTCAGAGCTCCACACCTGGCGTCTGATAGCCGGTCTCGCCGAGATTACGATAATCACCGCTGGGCCGGACGAGGCCATGCCGCATCATGGCAAAATGCTATCCCCGCGTGGTCGTTCTCGAGAGGCGATCGAAACCTGCCGCCTCGACAACGGTGCCCGCCGAAGGCGGGTGCCTGAGGCCGGCCGCAGCCGGCCGGGTCGTCTGCCCCGGAGCCAAGCGTGGCAATGGCACCGTCACAAAAATCGAGGGTTCCAAGGCAGGCCGTCCGCTCGCAAGCGCAGATTTGCACGAAGCCGGCAACGTGTACCGCCTGGATACGTTTTACAAAACAGATCCGAACGAGAAGGACGCATGACAGACGTGTTCACCGATGCCATAGCCCTGTTAAAGGCCGATCACCGTCAGGTCAGAGACCTCTTTCGACAATTCGATAACGCAAAATCCGCATCACGCAGAAAGATGCTCGCCAGAGAAATCTGTAGCGAAGCAAGAATTCATCTGATGCTGGAAGAGGAAATTTTCCCACCAGGCTTCCAGGCAAATAGCAAGCACGACCGTGCCAAAACACTGATCGGTGATATCGAGGCCGCCTTGGGGCGAGATACCCATTTCGCGGGGATGGTCAAATTGCTCTACGAGATCTTCGGACAGCACATTCATGAGCAGGAGTGCCTGTCGGGAGGCATGTTTGCACAGCGCCGAAAATCTGGCGCCAACCTCGTGGAACTGCGGGATCGGATTGTTGCCCGTAAGGCCGAATTTCTTTCCCACTTCGAACCAGTTGCTTCGGCAGAGGTCCGGCCTGCCCTGCGTCCGCTTTTCGCCGCCTAGCGGAGTTGCCTCTAGCTTCGTTGCAGTGTCGGGCAATCAAAACAAGCCGTGCCGATATCACAGGTGAGAAGACCTGCTTTAACGATCCGGTGGTCACTACGGCGGTCCGACATTGGATCGCGGATCAAGGAGGCTGTGGAACATGATCTCAGGTCTGGGTTACTCCTTCCAGCAGATGCTCAGGAGATCATCAGCGACGCAGAGGCAAGTATGGTTCTGCGCTGAGGCAAAGTCGGGGCTTGAAGTCAATTTTGGGAAGAAGTCCTCGGCCTTCTGTCGACAGTGCCGATTACCGTCCGCGCTCCCGCTGGAAACCCACGCAAGCCACGATCGCATCGACTACGGTAGCGCAATAGACGTCGAACTCAGCCCGGACGAAGTCCCCGTTCGTCACAGCATCAAGGTATCGCCCCGAAATGCCATATACAAAAAGCTGCGCGAGCGAGTTCCAGTCCACGCCGGACTGGCCCTCCAGTCCCGCCGCACGCTCCATCTCGTCCGCAAGCGTTGTCACATAACCGGCGAGGGCCACCCGGTCCCACCGGCGCTTCAGGTCCGGGTTAATCCGTGATGCCGTAGCCATCAACCGGTCGAGATGAAGATAGTCGGTCCAGCTGAAGACCTCGACAAGCCTGCGTGCATATTCCTTGAGGCGCGGTTCAAGCTCGCTCGGCAGGAGATGATTGGTTGCACTGGCGCGCTTGTCCATCTGCTCCAGCAAGCCGTCCATAACAGCCGCGATCAACGCATCCTTGCTGGTGAAGCGAGCATACAGCGTGCCTTTCGAAACCCCCGCCGCCGCAGCAACGGCATCCATGCTGGCCACATCTGCACCGACTTCAAGAAACAGTTTCCGAGCCGCCTTCAGGATAACCCGGTCGATTTCGGCGGCGCGGGCGGCAGTGGGGCGGCCCGCGCGTCCTTTCGTGGCCGCCTTCGCATGGCCCGAATGCGAATTCCCGGTGCAATCGGTCATGTCAATGCAATGACCTTCGTCATCCGGCCGAACAAGCCTTGCGATCTGTCGCCGCCCAGGCAAGCGCCGTCTCCAGCAAGGTGACATATTCGGCCTGACTGTAAGTTTCCGGCCGATGACCGATCGCGGAATAGAACATCCGTCCTTTTCCGATGCAGTTCGTCCACGCCAGCGGATGATCTCCCATGCGCAGATCCGTGTTCATCGGCCCGACCGGGCTATACGTGCTTTCGTCAAGGCTGAGGACGACCTTCGCCCCCGCCTTGCGCGGGTTCGTGCT